>Ga0134103_1001914_pt1 | contig 17637 bp, 16 predicted proteins | sample 14_taG_2_FD_94445 | JGI IMG/M metagenome (GOLD analysis project Ga0134103, IMG submission 94445) | Switchgrass degrading microbial communities from high solid loading bioreactors in New Hampshire, USA - 14_58_20_212_A1 metaG | ecosystem: Engineered > Bioreactor > Semi-continuous > Anaerobic >...
AGGTTCCTCGAGAGCCTTTCTTACAATATTGATACCTGTAGCTTCATCGCCTTCCAGTTTGACTTTGTCAAGGGCAGGGATAATGTCTACCAAGGCTGTACCGCCACCGGCAACAATACCTTCTTCAACAGCTGCGCGGGTTGCTGCCAGAGCGTCTTCAATGCGGAGTTTCTTTTCCTTCATTTCTGTCTCGGTTGCAGCACCAACCTGAATTACGGCTACGCCGCCCGAAAGCTTGGCAAGTCTTTCCTGAAGTTTCTCTCTGTCGAAATCAGAGGTAGTCTCTTCAATCTGGGCTTTAATAGAGTTGATCCTGTCACGGATAGCTTTTTCATCGCCACGGCCGCCGACAATAATTGTATTCTCTTTCTGAACGATAACTTTTTCAGCACGGCCTAATTGATCCAATGTTGTTTCTTTAAGATCTAATCCGAGTTCTTCGGTAATTACCTGACCACCGGTCAGAATAGCAATATCTCTCAGCATTTCCTTTCTTCTGTCGCCGAAACCTGGAGCTTTTACGGCTACGCAGGTAAAGGTTCCGCGCAGTTTGTTAACGATCAATGTTGCAAGAGCTTCACCCTCAACATCTTCTGCTATGATAACAAGTTTCCTGCCTTGCTGAACAATTTGCTCAAGGATAGGTAAAATTTCCTGGATATTTGAAATTTTCTTATCTGTAATAAGCAGGTATGGATCTTCCAAAACTGCTTCCATCTTATCGGTATCGGTAACCATGTATCCGGATACATAACCGCGATCAAACTGCATGCCTTCAACCAGTTCAAGGTTTGTGCCCATAGTCTTGGATTCCTCAACGGTTATAACTCCGTCATTGGTCACTTTTTCCATAGCATCTGCAATTAATTGACCGATTTCCTCATCATTGGATGAAACGGAAGCAACACGTGCGATATCTTCCTTACCTTTAACTTTCTGAGCTATCTCGGCCAATCCATCAACAGCCGCATCAACAGCCTTTTGAATACCTTTCCTGAGAATCATGGGATTTGCACCGGCTGCAACATTCTTAAGACCCTCACGAATGATAGCCTGAGCGAGAACTGTAGCTGTCGTTGTACCGTCACCGGCAACGTCATTGGTCTTTGTAGCTACTTCTTTAACAAGCTGAGCGCCCATATTTTCGAACGGATCTTCCAGTTCAATTTCTTTTGCTATTGTAACACCGTCATTGGTGATAAGGGGAGATCCGAATTTTTTATCAAGGACTACATTCCTGCCTTTTGGACCTAAAGTAACTTTTACTGTATTAGCTAACTTGTTTACGCCCGCTTCCAGGGCTTTTCTGGCGTCTTCACCGAACTTAATGTCTTTAGCCATTTTTTCTACCTCCTATTACTCAACTATTGCAAGGATATCATTCTGCTTAACAATTGTATATTCATTGCCGTCTAATTTTACTTCGGTACCGGCATATTTACTGATAAGCACTTTATTCCCTACTTTAACTTCCATCTCTACATCTTTTGTTCCGGGTCCTACGGCAATTACTTCTGCAATCTGCGGTTTCTCTTTTGCTGTGCCGGGAAGTACTATTCCGCTCTTGGTAGTTTCCTCAGCTTCCAGCATTTTAATAACAACTCTGTCTGCCAGTGGCTTAATATTCATAGGTAAACCTCCTTATTTTTTCCCTATCACGGGTTATTTTCTTGTTAGCACTCACCTTAATTGAGTGCTAATACAATCTTAAACAATTTCTTTATTATAATCAAATGAAAAGTATGGATGATTTTGCCTGATATTTTAACAAAAACAAGCAATAATATAAAACATCTCTCTCAAACTCGATGTTACTCTTGATTTCTTATTATTTTGTAATATTACCGGATTAAACTATAGAATTCATCTGGTAGATAACCTTTAACCCTTCCAGGGTCAATAGGGTATTAACCTCATCAATCATAGTTGATTCCGATGCAATAAGATTTGCCATGCCTCCCGTGGCAACTACCTTAATATTATCCTCCTTCATTTCTTTCTTCATTAAGCTGACTATATAATCGGTCTGCCCAACAAAGCCGTATAATATCCCGGATTGCATACTGTTAACCGTAGTCCTTCCAATAATATGTTTAGGTTTGGTTATTTCAATGCGGGGAAGCATGGAAGCTTTATTGAAAAGAGCTTCAGCCGAGATTTTAATACCGGGACAGATTATTCCGCCCAAATAATCCCCCTTGCGACTTATCGCGCAGAAGGTTGTTGCAGTTCCAAAATCCACAATAATAAGAGGACCACCGTATAGTTTTAATGCACCCACCGCATTTACTATTTTATCGGTCCCAACTTCACGCGGATTCTCATATTTAATATTGATTCCGGTTTTGACTCCGGGCTCCACAACAAGCGGATCTATCCTGAAATATTTTTTTATGGCAACTATTACAGAATGCAAGGCAGGCGGAACAACAGAACATATAATAGCACCGTCTATTGCTGACGGGTTTATGCCGGCATATTGCAATATTGATATAAGAAGCATGCCGGTTTCATCCGCGGTGCGTTCCCTTATTGTAGAAACACTCCAGTTACCCAAAAGAGTATCTCCCTGATAAACACCTATTGCGCTGATGGTATTGCCTACATCAATGGCCAGTAGCATACTTTCTCTCCTTTAAATACCCAGCTTAATGGCTTTTATCTGCTTTATCTCAAATTGGATTTCCTTGTCGATTCTTTCAATATCAGCCTGAATATCTTCAATTGTTTCTATGCGTTTGGTCGTAATGCTTTTAGCCAGAATCTCGCTGGGATTGGTACTTCTGGTCGCATTTCGTCCATATCGGGAATTTCTGTTTGAACCAATTCCCAAGCTTGATTTATATGATTTGTTCTGATGCGGTTTTGAATGCTTCGAGTGTTTCTCAGTTGGTTTTTGTTCCTTACCCTTTGTCATAGATTTATTGTTATCCCGTCCTTTCATAGAATCCTGACTTAAGAGTTTTTCACTGTCGCCTCGCTGGGCGTTATTAACGTCTTCGTTTTCAGTGTTTGAACTGAGTCCCTGAGAATAATTCTTATTTCTTTCTGTTGTTCTGTGTCCTGCCTTCGCATCGTTAATCTGTAAGTCCTGTTTTTCTTTTTGTTGATTATTTGAGTTTTGATCCATAAAAACCTCCGTTATAACAGACAACTGTCATTATACATTTTATCCCTTACGTAGAATAATTAAAATATCGCGTTTTCCCTATCAGGCTTCCCTGATTGAAATCTCGCCCGAATACAGTTCATACTCCTTTCCGTTTTCATCTTTTACAACAAGCCTGCCATCTTCTGTTATATCAATTGCTTCGGCATTGGTTTCCCCTTGATGATTAATAATCTTTATACGTTTTCCCAGAGTAATATTATACTTTTTCCACTCCCGGACAACCCAGGCCGAACCTTTTTCAATAAAACACCGGTATACCTTCTCCATTTCATCAATTATGGCCGCCGCTATTACACTGCGGTCCAGCAAGGTTTCATTCTTCACATTAATTTTGAGTGATGTAGCTAAAGAAGAAATGTCATCCGGGAAATCCGACTTTGAGTGGTTTACATTTAAGCCTATCCCGATTATAACCCAGTCAACCTTTTCTGCCTCCGCAGAAAGTTCTGTCAGGATGCCGCAGACTTTTTTCCCTTTAATAAGAATGTCATTTGGCCACTTAATACCAATGCCCTCAATTCCAAAAGGCTCCAAAGCCTGCATTACTGCTACCGATGCCGCGAGCGTCAGTGTTTGTACTGAACTGGGATGAAGATTCGGTCTTAATAAAATTGACATCCATATTCCCAAACCCGGCGACGACGACCAGGCTTTACCTCTTCTTCCTCTGCCGGCGCTTTGCATGTCGGATATTACGACAGTACCTTCAGGAGCATTCTGCGCCGCCATTTTTTTTAAAACCTGATTAGTGGAATCTGTTACCTGAAAAAATTTCAGATTACGTCCAAAAACAGAACCGGTCAATTCACTCTGAATGGCCAGTCTGCCATATGGAGCTTTTTTGCCGTAAGCCTTCTCTCCCATTATGAGCCGATAGCCTTTCTTGGTAACAGCCTCAATATTAAATCCTTCTTCCTTAATCGCATCTATGCGTTTCCAAATGGCTGTCCGGCTCATTCCAAACAATTCGCTCAGTTCTTCTCCCGAAACGAATTGAGCCTTTGCCTTTTTTAGATATTTCAATATATTAACAGATGGGTCAGCCCAATCAGACAATCAATTCACTCCTTAGGGATTCTTAATACAGTATACTCTTTACTGCCGGTATAAAAGAACACTACATTTTTATTCTCTTTATCCTCATATCGCGTAACTTTTCCTTTTGATTCAAGATACGTGAAAAAGGCATACAACAAATGATTTCCGGAATCGTTATATAGTTCCTCATATTTCTCACGAAGATTTACCAGGTATAATTTTTCGGAGTTTTCGTACAACAATGGCGTATCCAGAACTTCTCCGGTTACCTTAATAAATTCAGGCAAAACAGATGTCGTAATAAGCACTTCGGGATTTCTGAAAGTACCAAAACAATAATCCTTTAATGGGATAATATTATTATAATACAATTCCATCATTCGGGAATCTTGCTGACCTATTTTATAAAGTGAAGCATCTGCTACCCAGCAATAGTCCAGTTCTACCTGCAGACGAAGGCACTGATAATTTGTGTCCTTCATCATATCCGCATCATCTCTGGGATTCAGAAGAGCCTTTAATACCTTCTTTTTTTCATTCATCCCGGGAAGTGTTAATTCACGGTCACACCATTCCGACAATTTAAGACCGCAATCAACTATATCCTCAACTTTTTCCCTGGAAACATAAAAGTAGAGATCAGCCATCTCGACTCCTCCATATGTAGTTTGCAAACCCTTTCACATGAAGTTTCATAGAAGTATTATATACTTTTTAATAACCGGAATCAAATAATATGCTTTGCATGGGAAAACCGCTGTAATACTTGACTTTGTGCATATCCCGGTATACAATAATGACGAAATTCTTGTGCAGGAGGTAATCCTAATGAATAAAGCCGAATTAATCAATGCTGTAGCACAGCGTTCGGGCCTTACTAAAAAGAATAGCGAAGCAGCTATTGATGCTTTTGTAAATGTTGTCGAAGAAGCATTGGCAAATGATGAAAAGGTAGTTCTTGTAGGCTTCGGAACTTTCGAGACAAAGAACAGAGCCGCAAGAAAAGGTCGTAACCCTCAGACAAAGGAAACCATCGATATTCCGGCGTCAAAAGCTCCTGTTTTTAAAGCTGGTAAGTCTTTAAGAGACAGAGTAAATGGTTAATAATCGATTACACTTAAGGGCAGATAGACGAATTATCTGCCCTTAAATTACTTTATACAGATTTTATTGTAAACTTTATAGATTCTATAGCGGTTTTTTTACAAAAAGCGTTCCTACTTCTTCACCGTTAAGTATTCTTTGTATTATGACAGGATCCGTTCCGTTGGCTATAACCATATCAGCGCCAGCAGCGGTTGCTATTTCAGCGGCATCAAGTTTGGTTACCATTCCTCCCGTTCCCCGCCTTGATCCTGCTTCCCCTGCGTAGTTACGTATTTCATCATCAATGGTTTCAACAATTGATATCAGATGACTTTCACTGTTTTCTCTCGGATTCGAGTCATATAACCCGTCAATGTCTGAAAGGATAATCAGTAAATCAGCTTCGACCAGTTTTGTGACAACAGCGGAAAGAGTATCATTATCTCCGAACATCATAAGGCTTTTTATCTCATCTACAGATACAGTGTCATTTTCATTCACTATCGGAATAACACCGAGTTCCAAAAGATGTTTAAAGGTATTCAGGACATTTTCCCTTCTTATCTCGTCATTGATATCGGGTTTTGTCAGGAGTATCTGGGCCACCATCTGATTATATGTGGCAAATAAACGGCTGTATATGTTCATTAGTTCGCACTGTCCGATAGCGGCCAGGGCCTGCTTCATTCCCATGCCTTCCGGTCGTTTTTTCAGGTTGAATTTCCCCATGCCGACACCAATGGCGCCGGAAGAAACCAAAATTATTTCCTTGTCCTCGTTCATCAGCTCAGACAGTGTCATAGCCAGACGATCCATTCTGGTGAAATTCATTTTGCCGTTTTCATGAGTTAATGTTGACGTCCCTACTTTAACAACTATTCTTTTGGCATTTTTCAAACGCAATCTGTGATTAATTTCCATAATAAATTCCTCGATTCTATATATTTCAACAAGGGTAATATTCTATCCGTATATTTTGACGAACACTTTTTTTATACAGTTGTTAAATCATCTAATAATGCCAGTTTTACCACCATCAGGTTAATGATTGTTTTAGGGGAATCATTTACCATTCATCCCGAATAAGTTAATATAGACAATGCATAAATAAATTAAGACGTTAATTTATTTATGCTGCAACACTTTTGAGCCAAACCAAATCCAACCCCCCGGTGGTTTGGCTTTTTTTTTACCTCTTTTTAGAGGTAAAATATTTGTCCCAGTTTCACCACTTGGTTATTGGGTTGGAAAACACTTGCCCATTAGATTTAATTATAAGCTTATGTACCGGATAATTCAATCTTATCCCCAGGAAGTGCAAGTAGTGTTTTTTTATTCTAATATCCTTTTTCATTAGTGCTATAATATCAATATGCACAAAAAGACAAGGATGGTTTTTGAAATGATTTCTGAAAGATTAAAAAAACAAATCCAGTTTATCGTAGAAGTGGATAAAATAAAAAATATTTTCAGGAGGTCAAAAATACACGACGGCTCCCGCAGAGAAAACGATGCCGAACATTCCTGGCATTTGGCTTTGATGGCTTTTCTCTTAAGTGAATATTCAAATGAAAACATAGATGTTCATAAAGTAATGAAGATGTGTATAATTCATGACATAGTTGAGATAGATGCCGGGGATACCTTCTGTTACGATGTAAAAGGGAACCTGGATAAACAGGAACGGGAACAGAAAGCGGCCGATCGCATATTCGGATTGCTCCCGGAAGATCAGGCAGCAGAGTTAAGGGAACTTTGGGAGGAATTTGATGCCATGGAAACTCCCGAGGCAAAATATGCCGCAGCCCTGGACCGATTGCAGCCTATATTGCTTAATTATCTAAACAAAGGCGGAACATGGCAGGAACATAATGTAAAAAAAGAGCAGGTGATTAAACGCATCTGCAAAATAGAGGAATGTGCACCGGAGCTTTGGGAATTTTTATCCTGGCTCATTGATGACGCTGTCGCAAAAGGATATTTGGCAGATAAGTAAATGACACATCTTACTTCGGTAATTTGATATTCTTAGAATATATATTCCGGGTAATGATAAATCTCATTTGAGGTACGAATATAGGGCTGTCTCAAAAAGATTTATTTTAAAGAGTCTTTAGTCATTTTAATGCTTTTTAATATTCTTGAGACAACCCTTATATATTCGGTTTTGAGTTATTTCCCAATGAGTCCCAGAACTGTTGATTTATTATGGATAACGATCTCTCCGTTACTCTTGGATGCTATTTCCCCTATTGAAAGAGCACCCTGAACTATTGGCTTAAGTTTATTCTGAATGTTGGCCAGCTCTTCTTCAAACCTGTCTTCCATGAACATGGCTCTGGAAATACAGTTAAAAAGAAGGGGAAAATGGTAATCCGGCGCTCTGTCAGTGCAGTATTCCGTTATTTCAAGAGATGAACTCAACAGCGAATCAACATCGCCTTTCAGCACATATACCTGGCTGTTAACCGGAATATCTGCAACACATATTATCTCATAATTATCATTAAGGCCAATCGGGTCTCTGACTATTATCGAACCGTCCTCCTGGACAATGCCGAAAGGATGGTCTTTTGCTATGGCAAAAAAGTCCTCTTTGAACAGAGTTATGTGTTCCTCAGCCTCGATAACCTCTTTATATACTTCAAAAGCATTATCTCCATCCAAAGATATCAAGACGTTGTCTATTGATCTGTCAACCGAAAACGGTCCCATCAGCTTCCTCCAGCCATGCTTTACGCCGGAGAAGCAAGGTTCCGGAATAACACATACATATAGAACATCCTGATAGATACCCTTGTTATCAAAAATACATGGCCGCTGATTCATGTCATAAAATCCTGCTCCCCCACCCAGATATTTCACATATGTGCCCATCTTCCTGAATAATGTATCAATGAGCGCTTTCATATGAGGAGATAATCCGTCAACCAGCACCAGAGCAGTATAGCCTTTCATCGAAACGGGATCTTTATTGAATCTCATCATATGAGGAAGAACGAGGGAAGAAAAAACAGGATTAAATCTTTCGACAATAAATCCGTGGGGTTTGTTATTTTTACCTGTCAGCAGCCCCGGATAGATGCCTCCGAAAAAGTTTATCCCTTTTTCATTCAGACATTTCATTACCTCCGGGACTTCATCGGCAGTTTTATAACCTGCCAATATCATGAGTTGTTCATCCGGCTCAACAATAAGGCGGTTTATATACGTTTTCAGTCCCTCTGCATTCTCAAAATACATAATGCCCCCCTCAATTCATTTTGTAATTTTTAAATGTAAATTGGTTAATAATTACCATCATTTGAAAAAGAATAAACATGTTACCTCTTTAAATTTACTAAATATTGCTCAAAAATGGTTTATCGCATTATACAAATCACATCGATTCATATTATCCGGTAAAAAAAAGTCAGGTAGAATGGATAATCCAGCCTGACTTTCCCCGCATTATTATTTAAATGAATTCCAAAAGTCACCTTCAGTGTTTATATATTCTTTCATATCGGCGTACGGGATAAAAAACTCCTGCATCCCTGCAGCATATGCTGCTATATCTCCTGCAACATAATAAAGGACAATGCCATCCTGTTTTAAGGCAAACAGTGTTTCCGGCCCTATGGCTATTTCATCTGTAAAGTACCCCATCTCATCCATTTTTTCACGTACCTGCCCGGATACAATAGTACTTAAATAATCCCATACGTCGGAACCAGTCCTGAAAAGGTCGGCTAGACTGTATTTTTCTCCTGTTTCGGAGTCGATATAGACCGTATTTCTGTATGAATAATCGTGAACGGCTCCTAATAAATCAGTAAAGATATTTTGATCGATCAAGAGAAGATTTTTTTCTCTGGTAATCACGTAAGTGCTGTAAATATACATCGTATTTTCCGGACCATCGAAACGGACTAAATCTTCATAAGCCTTCACCATTTCATAATATATGGTATCGTTGATCTTTTTCTCAGTCGATTTATTCTTCAGTCCCGATATAACCGGATAGGAAAACATAGCTGCCGGTGTGGGGAATTTTACCTGATTCTTTGATACTATCCCGTCCCCCAGGTCAATATCGCCGCTGTTCTGTACAAGGATTCTTCCATTTGCGTCAAGTACCGTCATCTTACCATTTAAATAGCCTCTGAACAGTTCCCCGTTCTTTTTGAATTCACCTCTTCCCGGCAGTTTCGGAAGTTTCCGGGATTGCTCCAGTTCTTTGTTTATAAAGTAAACCGAAGTATCATCGTTAACACATACATATTCATTATCAAAATCAGATACATGATCAAAGATGAAGTCGGTAGATTTCTTAAGATCAGGAGTAAATAGTGCCTTTTTACAGTAATTAAAATACTCTTCCGGAATATAAGCGTAAGTATCAACCTCTTCACCTACCACAATAAGGCCGTTACTCATTCTTTTTATTTGGCAGTATTTAGGTTCCAAAACCTGATTTCCCGCCGTATCAATAATTCCGTATTTGAGATTATTGGAATCGGAGGTAACGCATACTATCGCGTATCCGTTATAAAAAGGACTTGCGCCGTAATATTCAGCTTTTATAACGATATCGCCCTGTCGGTTCTTAAAGCCAAAAAGATTATTTGACTCATCCTTGTACATTCTCAGGCCCGATGAAACCGTATCAGTAAGATCATTACCATTTTTATCAATAAAATGAGACGGTCCGAAATATTCAGGGGCTACTTTTGCAATACCATTTTTAAAAAAATCCAGAGATTCATAATCGAGTTTTATCACAACATTTCCGGACGTATCAAGATATCCTTCTCCGCCCGACGGAGACAGTCCATCGCTGTAATCAGCAATGTATCCTTTTTTCTGAAAAAGCATCCTGCCGTTTTTATCAAAAGCAGCACTTTTATATTCTTCATACTTGTACACTATAAATATACTATCAATGTAATAAAGATAATCCCATTCCGGTTCAACTATGTATGCACCGGATTTATCAATAATCCCGGTTTTCCCCGATAAATCGGTCACCGGCGCAATCCCGCTTTCAAAGAATGGCTCTACGGATTTAAACCGCGGTTCGATTACAAAATTTCCTGTCTTATCCGTATAACCGTATGTGACATCAAAACCATTGTTTTTGGCAGCGGGTATCAGGATATTTTCATCTAAGGTCCCGGATTCAGGGATTCCGGTTTTATCTTCGGCATAACCTTCATCTCGGTTTTCTTCGTTCTCGCCTATTACGTCCTCTGCCCTTCTGTTCATCCTTTGACAGGCATCCAATGGTAAAACCAGAACAAATATAATTGTTATGATGACATATAGTTTCAGTTTTTTAATCATACAATTCGCCCCGTATCCCGAAATTAATAAAAAAGGGCTTACATCATGTTAGATCTTACGTACGCCTAAAGATGTCATCCTAATAATGTCATTAAATGAATGAAGACGTAATGGCCTTCTATCAAAAAATACTCTATATCATTTAATATAACTTGAGAACTCCCGTCCTAACTGAAAACAGTCATTAAGCTCATTCTCATCCGGCTGGTATTTGACTCCAAAAGGTTCATGGACCATTTGGAAACCGGCTTTCTCGAGCTCGGCGTGAATTTTTTTATGAGCTTCCCCGCTCCATCCATAACTGCCGAATGCAGCACCTATTTTATTCTTAAACTTAAGCCCTTTTATTGCATCCAGCAAAGCGGCAATGGAGCGCAGGTATCCGTTGTGTACTGTACAGCTTCCTATTATGATACCCTTTGATTTAAATATTTCGGTTATTAAGTCGCTCATATCGGTTAATGAGCTGTTAAACTGCTTGCAAAGTACACCCTTGCTTTCAAGGCCTTTCGCTATTGCGTCGGCCATTTTCTTAGTCGCATCATACATCGTGTCATATATTATCGAAACATAACCTTCGTCATAATTATCCGACCACTTTGCATAACATTCTACAATCCTCAGGGGGTTCTTCCTCCATATCGAACCGTGGCTTGGAGCGATCATTTCTATGGGAAGATTCATATCCAGGATCTCATTTATTTTTTTCTTTATCAGAGCCGACATGGGGGTAAGAATCCCCGCATAGTACTTCATTGCTTCATTCATTACCACATATTCATCATTCTCGTCTTCAAATATGGAAGCTCCCGCATAATGCTGACCGAAGGCATCATTGGATAACAGGACATTCGGCCCTTTAACGAAAGTCATCATGCTGTCTGGCCAATGTATCATGGTCATTTCCACAAAAAGAAGTTCATACTGGCCTATATTAAGAGTATCTCCCGTTTTGACCGCTCTGAAGTGCCAGTCCTTATGGAATTGCTTTCGCATTATTTCTATTCCCTTAGCAGTGCAATATATCGGTATGTCCGGACGTCTTTCAAGAATATCGACTAATGCACCCGAATGGTCTGGTTCAGCATGGTTGACAATAATATAATCTATATTGTCTATCCCTACTTCCTTGTCAAGAATATCCATAAACTGTTTTGAGTGCCGATTCCATACAGCGTCAACCAAAACCGTTTTTTCGTCTTTTATAAGATAAGAATTGTAACTGGAACCATTGAACGTAGATAGCTCATGTCCGTGAAAATTCCTCAATTCCCAATCCTTAAGGCCTAAATAGTATATTTGGTCTTTAACCTGTAACATATCCGCACCTCCGCAATTTAGGTCTACTTTTTACTTACCCAATTATGGACAAATGTATCCATGATTATTATAAGTTTTTTCAATTCCTAAATTTTGGAAGAACTTTTCTGAGGAAATATCCGGTATATGATTTATCAGATTCGGCTACTTCTTCGGGCGTTCCGGCAGCTACTATCCGTCCGCCTTCATCGCCTCCCTCAGGACCCAAATCAATAATATAGTCAGCTGTTTTTATCACATCTAAATTATGTTCTATGACGACCACGCTGTTACCTGCGTCCACCAGCTTTTGCAGTACACTTATCAATATGTCCACATCGGCCATATGAAGGCCCGTTGTTGGCTCGTCAAGTATATACATAGTCCTTCCCGTAGCTCTTTTTGAAAGTTCCGTAGCCAGTTTTACCCGCTGAGCCTCTCCGCCCGACAAAGTTGTGGCCGGCTGTCCAAGCTTGATATAACCTAAACCTACATCCTATAATGGTTGTATTTTTCTTTGTATTTTAGGTATGTTCTCGAAAAACTTAAGGGCCTCTTCCACCGTCATATCAAGGACATCCGCGATATTCTTGCCCTTATACCTGACTTCCAGGGTCTCACGGTTATATCGTTTTCCCTTACATACCTCGCATGGGACATATATATCCGGAAGAAAATGCATTTCAATTTTAATTATACCGTCACCGGCGCAGGCTTCGCACCTTCCGCCACGAACATTAAAGCTGAATCTGCCGGCTTTATATCCTCTGGCTTTCGCATCAACTGTCTGAGCATAAAGCTCTCTTATATAGTTAAACAATCCGGTATATGTCGCCGGGTTGGAACTCGGCATACGGCCAATCGGAGACTGGTCTATATTAATGACTTTGTCGAGATGTTCCAAACCCAGTATATCCCTGTGCAATCCCGGTTTAGTCTTCGCCCGGTTGAGCTTCTGGGCCAGTTTTTTATATAAAATCTCGTTTATTAATGAACTTTTTCCCGATCCGGAAACTCCGGTTATACAGGTAAATACCCCCAGTGGAATGTCTACGTCAATATCCTTAAGGTTGTTTTCCCTGGCTCCCAAAATCCGTAAGGCCTTTCCATTCGGCTTACGTCTTTCTGACGGAACTTCTATTTTTCGCTTGCCGCTCAAATACTGGCCTGTTATTGATTCTGGATTTGCCTTTATACTTTCAATCGGACCTTCGGCAATGATCCGTCCTCCATGTACTCCCGCTCCCGGACCCATATCGATAATATGGTCGGCTGCATACATGGTATCTTCATCGTGTTCCACGACTATCAGCGTATTACCCAAATCCCTCAGGCGCTTTAGCGCCGCAAGAAGCTTTTCATTATCACGCTGGTGAAGCCCGATACTGGGTTCATCCATAACATAAAGCACACCTGTAAGACCGGAACCAATCTGGGTCGCAAGACGAATCCTCTGGGATTCACCGCCTGACAGAGTACCTGAATTACGGTTCAGAGTCAGATAATTAAGACCAACATCCATTAAGAAACCAAGCCGTGCTTTGATTTCCTTTAATATCTGAGCCGCTATAAGTTTGTCTCTTTCATTCAAATCCAGATTATCAAAGAATTCTGCACATTCCTTGATTGTCATAGAAGTAATTTCATGAATATTTTTTCCGCCTACCGTAACCGCCAGGCTCTCTTTTTTCAGGCGCATCCCGTTACATTCCGGACAGGGTATGTTGCTCATGAAGCTTTCATAATATTCTTTCTGGCTTTCAGAATTGGTTTCCCGGTAGCGCCTTTCCATATTGTTTATTATTCCTTCAAAGGTAGTATAGAAATAGCCGTTTCCATATTCCTTGTTGTACTCGACTTTGATTTTTTCATTTCCGGTACCATACAGAATTATGTCTATAATTTTCTGTGGAAGTTTCTCCACAGGTGTATTGACATCAAAATTATAGTGCCTGGCAAGAGCATCCAAATACATCCGACTGTATCCTTCCTCGTTGGTGAAATTCCAGCCGGTAGTGGCTAAAGCTCCATCAACCAGAGACTTAGTACTATCCTGTATCACCAGATCAGGGTCAATTTTTAAAAGCGTCCCTAAACCGCTGCATTTGGAGCAAGCGCCGTAAGGGTTGTTGAAGGAAAACATCCTGGGAGCAAGTTCCTCTATACTAATTCCGCAATCCGGACAGGCATAGTTCTGGGAGAAAACCATCTCTTCCCCACCTATAACATCAACGGTCACCAATCCTCCCGTCAGGTTCAGACATGACTCAATAGAATCGGTAAGACGTTTTTGAATACCAGGTCTCACTATCAGACGATCCACCACGATTTCAATAGTATGTTTACGCTGTTTTTCCAATCTGATATCATCGCTGATTTCCATTACTTCTCCGTCTATCCGCACCCTGACATATCCGTTCCTTTTCGCGTCCTGAATCAGTTTTGTGTATTCACCCTTGCGTCCTCTTATTACCGGAGCCAATACCTGTATTCTGGTTCCCTCTTCAAGTGTCATAATTGCATCAACCATTTGGTCGACACTTTGCTGGGTGATGGGCTTTCCGCATTGGGGGCAATGAGGAACGCCAATACGCGCGAACATCAACCTTAAATAATCATAAATCTCAGTTATTGTTCCTACAGTGGACCTGGGATTTTTGGAGGTGGTTTTCTGATCTATGGAAATAGCCGGCGAAAGGCCGTCAACATACTCAACATCCGGCTTTTCCATCAGTCCAAGAAACTGCCGTGCATATGCTGAAAGGGACTCAACATAACGCCTTTGTCCCTCGGCATAAATAGTATCAAAGGCAAGGGACGATTTGCCCGAACCGCTTAATCCGGTAATAACCACAAACTTATCCCTTGGAATTTCAACGTCTATATTCTTAAGATTATGTTCACAGGCTCCTTTTATATATATTTTGTCTTTCATTTCGTACTCTTCTTTCTAAAAACTAAAAATGTATTATTGGTTTATTGTTAGTTAGTATGATATAACTATAAATTTTTATTGTAAACTATATTGTACTCTGAATGATAATAATCATTATACCGAACATATGTACGGAATTCAATAAGCGGCTGACATAAAAACAGCGCAGGGAAAAACCGCGCCTGAAACATCTTTTATAGTTGAAATCGTGAAAAAGAGAATTTGATTTAAACGCTTTTGTAAATTTTATCAAACTTATTAACTTTATCAAACTTATTAACAAGGAATTCTCTGAACACACTGAGATTTTCAATATCCTTTTTCCTTACCAATGTTGCCTGGTTCACTGTCAGATAAAAAATAAAATAATCTTTACTTTCCAATAAGGAATAGAATTGACTATACTTTAGCTCGCCTGTTGACTTAAGCTCTTTATTCTCAAAAACTATTCTGTCTTCATAAAATTTCAAAGTATTAATACTGTCAAATGTACCTGTTTTATCAGTTTTTATTCGTTGCGCATTTTTCCTTTCGACTTTATATATTACAGCAGCAATGGCCAGTGCGAACAACGCAATCCAAAATATAAAAAATTTAATTACATTAAAGCTATCAATTTCAAAACTGATCAAAAGGCTTACAATCAAAGAGATTAATCCCATAAAAGGAATAGTCGCCCTGTTCCTTTTGAAAGTTGCAATGTATAAAAACTTCCTGTAATCTTCCTTTGACATGGTTGTATCAATTATGAATTTAGGCTCTTCCATATTATTCATCCCTCTTCAACATAATGGTTCAATGAGAATACATAAACTGCTTTCATCCAAGGATTATTATACATTATTGTTAATGATTTTCCAAATATAAAAACCGTCAAAGGTTTTCAAGCCCATGACGATTTTGTAAACCAGCAAAAAAACTTTATTTGACAAATTCGTATGTAAAAAATCAAAATATGTATTATTATTATTGATATCTCATAAGATTCGATATGTGTTGGTATTGTTCAACACAAACCTTCCATGAGAGGTGTAGATTACGATACCATAACCTTCTCTTCCGTCTCCTACTTTGAAAGGTATCCAACCTTCGACTATGGTATTTGGCTTAATAGTTGAAGGCAACGCTTTCTCTCCCAGGACGGCCAACTCTTCAGGTGTAAAGGTGACATTTGCTCCTGCTCCATCCGAAAGGATTTTATCTATTGTCATCACTTCACTGGTAGTGTTGGCAATCTTAACCTTGACAAGTGCAAGGAAGCCATTTCCCTTGTCGATAGGGCCGATTTTCTCGTTATCCACAGGAAGGACACCAACAGCCATTACCTTTGCATCTCCGTTACCTATGACCTCACCTGCCATTTCTGCCATAGTATAAGAATGGCCTTCTTCATCGTAAATCACATAACCATGTTTATATGGTTTAGTGTTTACAATGTCGGCTTCCTCATGTGACAGTGCACGGTAGAAAGGACCGCCAAGAGTGTAACTTATTCCATCGATATTTATACATACAGCACTTGCTTCAGGGTTTTCAGCAGTAACCACAACCCTTTTGACTTCGCCAGGCGCAATAGAAATCGGTGATCCATGAACTTTAGACTCTGCAGCTTCGTTGCCTTCTATGTCAAAGATGGAGAAGTAAAGATTCGCATCAGTAACCATAAGAGTTTTACTTCCGGTGTTACCAATGTCAATCACAAGCCTTGCCTTTGTGAACTCCCGAATCTGATACCTAAAAGTATCATGATATACAGGAGTAAGAATGGCAGTTCTGAACCCTACTGCTTCTTCTACACTGAAAGACTCCTGCGGCTTCATATTCAAGTCAGGGAGCTGCATCTTGGGAATAAGTTCTATAATAGAATCGCCCGTATCTTTCTCTGCTGCTTTATTTTTTACAGTAACAGTTTGTCCTGCTTCAATAAAATTACCTTCAGATATATTTTCATCCAATGAGGAAAATTTATTGGCTGAATCATCCGCTTTTTCATTATGCTGAACCAGTTTTTCATCAGTATTTATATTTACTTCTCCGTTTCCAGACACCTCATTATTTATAGATTTATTGGATGAACAGCCGGATAAAATAATTAATAAACTAAGTAGAATAATTGTTGTCTTTACAGTCTTGCTGAAATAATTCATATTCCTACTCCCTTGTAAGTATTTAAAAAGATTTCTGAGTACTGTTTATGTAACAAAACTTAGTTTATTTAATAAATCAATGAATATAAATTTTCTCCTTATATTGATCATGACTAATACGAATATATATAAAAACCGTCAATGGTATTTAACCCAACGACGGCTTTGTAATTCGCAAACGAACTTTGTAAAGTTTGAATAAACTCGATTGTAAACAAACGAGAAAATTATCTCTTTGAGAACTGCGGCGCACGGCGTGCTCCCTTTAAACCGTACTTCTTTCTTTCCTTCATTCTTGGATCGCGGGTTAAGAAGCCAGCCTTTTTAAGGGGAGTTCTGTATGCTTCATCTACTTTTAAAAGTGCTCTCGCGATACCGTGACGTATAGCGCCTGCCTGGCCTGTAAAACCGCCGCCTTTTACATTGATAATTGCGTTAAATTTCCCAAGAGTGTCTGTAAGTACCAGGGGTTGCCTGCAGATAACCTTAAGGGTTTCCAGGCCGAAATAATCGTCTATGGATCTGTTATTTATTATTATAGTGCCGTTTCCGGGTACTAATCTGCACCTTGCAACTGATTTCTTTCTTCTACCTGTACCGTAATACTGAATCTTTGCCATTTTTCGTATCCTCCC
>Ga0134103_1001920_pt1 | contig 17583 bp, 18 predicted proteins | sample 14_taG_2_FD_94445 | JGI IMG/M metagenome (GOLD analysis project Ga0134103, IMG submission 94445) | Switchgrass degrading microbial communities from high solid loading bioreactors in New Hampshire, USA - 14_58_20_212_A1 metaG | ecosystem: Engineered > Bioreactor > Semi-continuous > Anaerobic >...
AAGAGCCATACCGTTCATGGCCAGCTCCCAATAACATAATATTCAACGTTATGTATATTTTCCCCTGAACTTAAACAAGCTCAGCCCCGAGTTTATAGGCTTCCTTCAGTTTCACCGGAAATACCGTTTCATGGCGGGCTTTTTTCTCGTCCGGGTTGAAGACGGTCCAGTCAAACTTACTGTAATCATCCACCTGCAAAGTATTTCCGTATGTAATGACTTTTGTAGGACCGACAAAGCGTTCAAGCGTATTTTTATAGCGTTCCAGCATGGCAGTATAGCCTGTCCTGTCATAGTAACTTTCGTCACAGTTACTGGTATGAATAAGGAGTACAGGAATCATATGTTCATTACAGTTAGGCCGTTCTTTATTATACGTAAGGGACTGGAAAACCAACCGTTCATAAAGTGCCCTGAACCCTGCCGTCATTTCTGACAGGTAGTTTGGCGAACCAAGAATAAGGCCGTCAGCTTTCCGGATTTTTTCAAGCACATCGGTTAAACCATCCTTAACAACGCATTTTCCAAAGCTTTCAGGCAGTTTGCAGCCAAAACACGAAATACAGCCTTTATAATGTTCAAGCCTGTAGAGGTGTATGATCTCAGTTTCGGCTCCGGCCTTCCTCGCACCCATTGCAGCTGCTTCTACGAGCCGGGCCGTATTCCAGTTGATTCGCGGGCTGGCATTAACGGCAACAATATACTTCATTCTTTTCCCCTCCCCGTTCAGTACCCAAAATTATATTACAATTAAACAGATTCTGCAAACATCGTGGTTTGAATGCCTGGGTGTACAGTGTGACATACAGTAAAAGCATAAAAAAATGCCGCCGTGGAAATATCATTTTCTCATATAGGCGGCTTATTCAGGGAAGATTAGGTATTTATTTCTGCAGTTTATAAAGGTAGCTTGCGAGAATAGCGATGGTCCGTATTTTACTGTAACATTTTACAGGAGTTCTTCTATTTTGGCCCTGACTTCCTTCATATCGGCAGTGGGTTCAAACCGGGCAGCGATATTACCGTTCCTGTCAATAACGAACTTGGTAAAATTCCACTTAATATTGCCATTGTTTTTATAATCCTTGTCCATCTTTTCAACCAGCGGAGTAAGAACCTCTGCCATTGGACCTGTAAAACCCTGGAACTTGGTATTGGAAGTAAGCCATTTATAAAGGGGTATGGCATTATCGCCATTTACGTCAACTTTACTGAACTGAGGGAACGTGATGCCAAACCGTCCAACGCAGAAAGCATGAATCTCAGCATCAGTTCCGGGTGCCTGGTCAAACTGGTTGCACGGGAAATCAAGAATTTCAAATCCTTTATCATGATATTCATCATACATGGCCTGGAGATCATCGTACTGCGGGGTAAAACCGCATTCAGTGGCTGTATTCACAATAAGCAGGACTTTTCCGGCATACCGGGACAAATCCACTTCACTTCCGTCCTGCGCCTTAACCTTGAAATCGTAAACTTTCATATAGTTTACCTCCTTACTTGCAGAAGCCAACGCCATTTTTTGAAAAGATCGCTTCTGTTTCTTAATATTTACCCTGCTTTTCCTGTTTCAAATCGATAAAATTCTCTTTTTAGTTTTTTTCCCATTGGTGACGATTCGTTTCGTTTTTTATTTTTTATTGTAAACAGGATTTACTTATTCAATAAATAATTGCTAAAATGTCAAATATACTGTTTCAGAATCAGAAATGAGTCAAATGGGGGAATTTTATGATTCGGCCGGCTTCTGCAGAAGATGCCCACCTGGTTTACAAAATAATGCTTTCTGCTTTTGAAGAATACAGGAATTCAGACACTCCTCCCGGCGCGCTTGCCGAGACGGTAAGCTCAATTGAAGAAGCTTTGAGAAATGGCTCGGAAATGGCCCTGCTTTATTATTTAAACGGGGTTCCTGCAGGTACGGTGAGATTCAGAACTGACAATAATTCTCTCTACTTCTTTCGTCTTTCGGTAATTCCGGAAGCAAGAAACAGGGGAATAGCGAAGGCCATGCTGGCATGGCTTGAAAATTATGCAAAGGAACATGGGTTAAACGAAATATGGTGCAAAGTCCGAAAATCAGTCCCGAGAAATATACGGCTGTATGAATCCGCCGGCTTTATTGTTTTCAGGGAAGAAACCAAGACATCTTCCAGCGGTGCAACAATACAAATCATATCCATGAAAAAGAAAATCAGCTAAAACGACATTAACAAGCTTCAACTGTATAATTAATCAGGAGGCCCTGCAGCCTCCTTTTCAATCTTAAGCCATCGTATCAGACTTCTGTAGCAGGTATATTGCACCGATGCTGTCAGCAACCATGTAAAAAAGACACATAGCAAAAAACAAAATGTTTTCTCCCGGTGAAAGACCTGTCTGGCTGAGTACCCCCATACCGACCGTCAGCAATGAATGCGGGAAAAATAAACCCAAACGGAAAACATACATGCCAAGTCCGATGAATACAGCACACAATCCAATACCCACAGGAGCCGCAAAACTTCTGATACGCATCGACAATACCAGTTGAAACGAACCGATGGTAACCGAAGCCAGCCACCCCCGGATCAGCCAGCCTGGTAATTCCCCCGGAAGCCCGGGGTCCAGGCCTGCCAGTCTGCCGCTTAAAAAATACAGTATAAAAAGGAATATCTGAACAAAAAGCAACAGAAAACCAACCACGGCTAACTTCGCGAGAAATATACCGGCTGCAGGTACAGGCACGGTCATTATCATATTCCAGTTTTTATTTAGATGTTCCAACCTCCACATATAGGCACACAAAATTGCTGTCAGAACGGGCAGAAAGAATTCTCCGTAAAACAAGCATACCTGGGACCATAAACTGTACCACCCTTTTGTCAGTACACTACGGTTCATATAATAGTTGCCGCATCCTATCAATACGCTTATAACAGGAAGGACTGCAAGTATCATCCATATCCGTGAATGACGCAGTTTCATTAATTCAGCCCATATACACCGCTTTATCATAATACATCCTCCTTAAAGTTCCTGCCTGGATACGTGAAAACTTCCGGCAAAATAAACTACAATTCCTGCAATAATAAGCACGGTCATCACAGGCACCATGGAACCGGTATCCCGTATTGAAAAAATCACATGGTTTCCTGTATAAAACTGAGTAACCGGGCTTAAACCTGTATAGTAAGACCAAATGAATACTTTTCGCACATTATGCGGTAACAAGTCAGCCACAACACCGATAAAACCTCCGATCATGCCGAAAGTCAGCGCAAAAGCCTGGTTTTTGACTGCCATCGATATCCACTGCTGCAGTGCTGCAACAATCATATTGGTTATAATTGTTGCTGTTAAAAACCTGAACAAAAGGAACAACGGAACAGACCGTTCAAAGGCACTGGTAATTCCAAATGCCGCAGCTGCAAGTGCCTGCAGAACGGCTGCCGTGAACATGACAATGGCTGCCGAAGCATACTTGGCCGCATAAAGCCTGTTCTGCTTCACTGACATAGCCAGCAACAGTTTCCGTGTATTTCCCTTATGCTCCATATCACAGATGCGGGATACGCATACTGCGGTTAAAACAGGAAAAAACAAACCGTTCATTGATGACAGCATTGCAATAAGTGCTTTCCATCCTGCATAAACGGAATTGCCCGATACCGACCTTGCGGTTACAACAAAAGCCCAGGAAATTTCCACGAGCAAAAATATCATGACCATAGAAAACAGATGTTTTCTGCGCAGTTTATAAAGCTCAATTCCTACAAGTTTCATCACAGGCTGCTCTCCTTTCCAGTCATATCGAGGAATATGCTTTCCAGGCTCTTCTTTTGTTCCTCAATCCTATAAACATCAATATTGCCCGCTGTCAGGATTCTGTTAACATTCGGAACCTGCTCGTCGGTCAAATTTCGAAATACCAGAAATTCTCCGTCAACCGAAGGCGAATATCCTTTTTCAGTAAGAAGTTTCTGCGCAAGCCAATTATTCCCCGTCTTTTCCAAAATGTCAGGCTGCTTGCCTTTTTTCAAATCTTCCAGGCTTCCCTGGAACATCATCACTCCATTATTAATGATGCCTACCGCTGTTGCGGTCTGTTCAATCTCAGAAAGCAAATGGCTGGAAATCAATACTGTCATACCATATTGCAGCGGTAAGGATTTAATTAATTCACGAATTTCCCCTATTCCCGCAGGGTCCAGCCCGTTTGTCGGCTCGTCCAGGATCAAAAGCTTCGGAAAAGAAACGATCGCCATAGCAATTCCCAGACGCTGCTTCATACCAAGGGAATATTCCGATACCTTTTTGTCTTTCTGTTTTTCCAGCCGGACAATTCTCAGCGCTTCAACCACGTTCCTGTCAGGCAAATCCCTGAGTCTCTGAACAACACGCATATTTTCAAGCCCTGTAAGATGCCCGTAATAAGACGGGGATTCTATCAACGCTCCTGTTTGCTTCAGAATAAACTCGCGGTTTTCCTCCAAAACCTTTCCAAAAACTTTTACTTTTCCATCGGTAGGCTTAGTTAATCCCAGGATCATTTTCAAGGTAGTTGTTTTCCCGGCACCGTTTGGCCCGAGAAAACCGTATATGTTTCCTTCACGTACCGACAAATTTACATCTTTTACACGGTATTCACCGCCGTACTTTTTTGAAAGGTTGTAAGTAGAGACAACTTCATTCATGCTGAATTTCTCCTCTCCCGTTAAATTGTTTCGCAGACAAGAGAATAACAGAACAACCTTTCCCCGGACTGACACAAACCTTACAGCAATCTTAAATTATAAAAACCGGCTGTATCACAGGTGAAATTAAAGATAAAAACTGTATAATTAAATATGGGTGAACTCATCATGGACGATTTAAAGGGTAAAAAAATACTAATAGTCGATGACGAACGTGATATAAGAGACATGATAGACAGCTTTTTGCGAAAAGAGGGATTTACGCGTATTTATCATGCCTCCGGCTGTGCCGAGGCATTGACGGTTTGCACAGCTATAAAACCAGATATAGCGATATTGGACGTTATGCTGCCCGACGGAGACGGTTTTTCCCTTCTTACAGCACTTCGCAGGGTATCGGATATGCCGGTGCTTTTCCTGTCTGCAAGGGGTGAGGATGAAGATCGCATATTGGGCCTTGGACTTGGGGCGGATGACTATATAGTAAAACCTTTTTTGCCTCGGGAACTGGTACTGCGTATAATGGCAATTCTCCGACGGGTTTATTCTCCTCCTAAGAAAGAACAACTTCCTGTCTTTCAGCTCGGGGATCGCATCATTGATCTTGAAGGCGGCATTGTCAGGCATGGCAGTACAGAATATACACTTACAGCCAAAGAACACGCATTGCTTCTTAAACTTTATGAGAACCGGAACAGAATCGTAACCAGCGATGCTTTGTGCCAGGCTGCGTGGAATGACGATTACTATGGCTATGAGAACACACTTATGGTTCATATACGCCGTATCAGGGAGAAAATTGAAAATATTCCGTCCAATCCTGAACATTTGATTACGGTAAGAGGATTAGGATACAAGCTGCTGGTCAGGGAGTGATAAACATAGAAGGAACAATTCGTATTCTAAAACGCTTTATAGTTGCAACCATTATAATTTCATTTGTAATACTAATCGCAAACTTTATACTGCTTGGTGCAGTAGTATTCGATGGTATGAATACAGGCCAGTCTCCCGGTATTATAGTCCGGAAAGTGTCAGAAAGCCTGCATTCAGAATCCAATGCCTATTCTTTGGAATCCGACATTGAATATATATTGAAACAGAAACAGGCATGGGCGATGCTTATTGACAATAACGGGAACGTGGTATGGGATTACATGCTCCCCGATGAAATTCCCAAAAAATATTCCCTGACTGATATTGCCAAATTTACCCGTAATTACCTGATGGATTATCCGGTTTTTGTATGGGAACACAGTGAAGGTTTGGTAGTTGTCGGGTATCCCAAGGGAAGCCTGGCAAAGTATGTTCAGAGCTTCCCCACAGAATGGGCATCCTCCCTGCCTCTGAAAGCGGTTTTATTGCTTGCCGCTAATGTTAATATGCCATTGCTTTTGTCTGTTATTATCGGTTCCGGGTTAATTCGCTCCATCCGTCCTCTGACTCAGGGCATACAGGATCTTGCAGAGGATAAGGAAGTATATATAGAGCCAAAAGGTGTTCTTGCAAACCTTGCCCATAGCGTAAACCGCGCCTCGGCTTTGCTGCAGCAGAAAAACGACAGCTTAAGGAAAAGAGATGAGGCCAGATCAAACTGGATAGCCGGTATCTCACACGATATTCGCACACCTCTTTCTATGATACTTGGTTATGCAAGCGATTTGGAAGAAAACCCTGTTATCCCGGAAGAACAAAGAAAGCAGGCAGGTATTATACGCCAGCAGGCCGAAAAACTGAAAGCCCTTGTGAATGACCTTAACCTTGTTTCGATGCTGGAATATGAAATGCAGCCTCTTGAGAAAAAAACAATCCGTTTGTCAGCATTGGCCAGACAAATCGCCTCAGATTTTCTTAATAACGGTCTCGATGAACGCTTTACGCTGGAAATTGAGGTTTTGGACGAGAACGCCTGGTTGACGGAGATGAGCGGCTTTTGACCCGTGCTTTTACTAACCTGGTTCATAACAGTATTACCCATAACCCCGGCGGATGCCGAATACAAATTAAAATATCCTCTGATGAAAACAATAAAACCTGCAGTTTCATTGTTTCTGATAACGGCAAGGGAATAGACCGGGAAGTGCTCCCCGATTTGCTTGAACTGCCATACACCGTTAAAAGGAAGCATCCGCGTAAAAACGGTCACGGACTGGGATTACCGATGGTTGAAAGAATTGCCCGGGCCCATCACGGATATTTGAACTTATACAGCGATGTTGGCAAAGGATTTAAGGCAGAAGTTGTCCTGCCAAAATCAGTTTAAATCATGAATAAATCTTTCCATTCACCGGTTTTTCCCAAAGACTTGCTGTTAAAGCGCATGATACTGACCCTCGCCAATCCATACGACAGGAGCAGCCATGCGCAACCGTTCATCGGCACTTATCGATTCATCTTTAAGATCCCCGGCCACCAATGTATTGCGGACCCTGCATATGAATACATCGCTGCCGTCAAGCGGTATTTCTTGTTTCACTTCAAGCTCAAAAACCCATGGACTGTTTTTCAGGACCGGAACATCCAATACCGCACCTTTTTCAATTTCAATCGGAATATCCATTTTCCCTTTCTTATACCCCTCAGTATTGCCCAAATAATCAGCAAGCTGAAGCAGCGACTCAGTGACAAGATTGGCTGAGAATACCTTGTTTTCACGGATACGGTCCTTGGTTAATTTATCTCCGCCAATACAGGCCATAACAGCCAATTCCCCGTCCCAGCAGTAACTGAACCAGCAGAACAGCCCGAAATTCGGCGTTCCGTCTTCCTTATATGTACCATACAAAAACAAAGCCTGCGGACAAAAGCTATTTCCTGGAGCTATGGACAATTTCTCCATTATACACAAACTCCTTTATTGGAATCCTGCTGCTTACATACAGTCTTATTCTTTTACCCAGTCCGACTTAAGAATTGCATATTGCTTGAGATCCCAGAATTGGCCCTTGAAAAATACTTTTTCCCTGGCGGTTCCTTCATAGCTCATACCGACTTTCTGCATGACCCTTCCTGATTTTTCATTTGGTGAAACGTGGTGACATTCAACTCTGTTCAGATCCATTTCGGTAAATGCAAATTCCAGCAGCCTGTTCAAAGCCTCGGGCATAATTCCCTGTCCCCAGTATTTTCTGGAAAGAACGTATCCTATTTCCGCACGCCTGCTTCTCGAATCAAAACCTGTAAAACCTATGGTTCCGATAAGTTTATTCTCTTCTTTCAGGACAATGCCCCATTCCCCTGCTTCATCCCTTTCATATCTGCCAAGCGTAGAATTGATAAAATTACGGGAATCTTCTATAGACCTGTGTGTATTCCAGAACACAAACCGGGAAACTTCCTCATCCGAAGCATACTCGAAAACATCGTTTTCATCCTCAGGCCTGAGCCTTCTTAATATAAGTCTTTTGGTCTCAAGCTGCGGCGTGCCTTTGAATTTCAGAGCATTCATTGCATCAATCCCCCTTTACGGTAACCAGAGTAGTTAATAAGCACTTCAAACTTTTCAAAAAAGTATTACATATATTTTCCACCCTGTCAACGATTAAAATTTACGAAAAAAAACACTGGACTCATTCAGTCTTTTTACCGCTCATTATAAACTCAACCTCGCCTCGTGAATTATAGAGTACTGCATTATATATGCCTTTTGCCTTCAGGTGCCTAGAAAGGTTTTCATAATGCAGGTTTCGTATGTCATCATGGTTTCCGTAATGATGTATTATTTCATCAGCAAGCCCGGGTATTTCCTTACCCGATACGGGCATAGTACAGAATTTCCTTATCGACGGTTCCCAATCTGCTCCGTCTCCTGACTGTTCATGTTTTTCCGGTATGTAACTGCCGCTCCCGTCTTTCTTAAAAGTTATTGCGGAAGGCACAACACCCGCGGTCATTATATCCAGCACATTGTCATAAAGCTTATAGGTTGCAAAGTAAGTAGTCACAAAAACCTTAAGGTAACCATCCTCTTCATAGCTTCCGTGAATTTTCGGCGCAACTACCGTAAATCCTTCCTGCGGCCTGGAGTACTTCTCTGTTTCAGTGGCATAAACCAGTTTATCCAACGGATCGTTTCCGTCATATATAAAATCCGGCAGCATGATTTCCTGTCTGACAGAAAGTTTTTCTCCCGCAAATCCCGCAATATCCTTTTTATTGTCTGGTAATTCATTAACGGATTCATCACCGTTCCCTTTAAGTTTCTTCATGGCAAACAGCCATCGGGTGCGAATCGGCCCCATGCTGTCGTATACTTCTGCTACCAATAAGCTTCCGTTTTGCTGCTGCATCACCAGGTAGAACCTTTTTATTTCAGGGTCTCTGCTGTCGGCGCGATAAACCAGTTTTGTTTTGTCCAGCGCATCGTAGACTTTGTCAGAAGGCAATATAAACAAGTCATACAGATTTTCCCTGCTGATTTCATAGCCATACAGTTCACCAATCATGTTCCATCCGCTGTTACTGTATTCCTTCATGTAAAGCCTGTAATCGGATGTAATGATAAACTGCGGTGCATTGTCCGAATGTCAATAGATCATTTAGGAAACTGATAATAAAAAACACTTGACACTGCATATGTTCCTTAGTATAATAAATTTTGCCGTTACAAATTAATAGTCATGCGGATGTGCTGGAATTGGCAGACAGGCACGTTTGAGGGGCGTGTGTCGTATGGCGTATGGGTTCAAGTCCCATCATCCGCACCAGGCAATCAGGAGCACCGAAAGGTTGCTCCTGATTTTATTTTTCCACTTCTGCTAAGTACCCGGAATTATTCCTACAGTTTTTTCCAAACTGCTCTATCCCCTTCATTTCAGACCAGCTTACTTTCATTGTTCCCGGCAGGTTCAGCAATCAGATTCATTGCAGGAGCTATTTGACATTATTGTTTTGATATTGCCAAATTCCAAATTTTATGTATAATATAATTATATATTAGTATAATTTTATACTATTATACTATTATATTAGGGGGACATATAATAATGTCACTTGCTCACGGGATTTTAGGGCTTTTAAATTACGGCGATATGAGCGGCTATGATCTGGCAAAAGCCTTTAATTCTTCTTTACGTTTTTTCTGGCATGCGCAAAACAGCCAGATATATTTGACCCTGGATAAGCTGGAAAAACAGGGATTAATAACGCATAACCTTGTTATTCAGACCGGCAGGCCAAACAAAAAAGTATACTCAATCACCGAAGCAGGCAAAGATGAGTTTTTCTCCTGGCTTGCAGGCAATACTGACACAAAATATGAGATTAAAAGCACTTTCCTGATGAGAATATTTTTTGCCGGGAATATATCCAAAGAACAAAGTATAAGCATGCTGAAAAGGTTTATTAAGGATTGTCGCTCATTTTTGCAGGAAATGGATACAGTCCCGGCATATATTGAGGAATATGCCCAGATTGCGCCTGATAACGCCCCATTGTACTGGCAGTTTACCGCCGATTTTGGCCGCAGGTATGTAAATATGTGCATTGATTGGGCTGAAAACTGTATCAGAAAGCTGGGTGAACCGTTATGAATATCCTGGTACTGAATGGAAGTCCAAGATGTGAACGCAGCAATACCTTAAAACTTACAAAAGCTTTCCTGGAAGGTATTTCGGAGAGAACTGCAGTAAATATTGTTACGGTAAATGTCAGCAGACTGGATATCCACGAATGCAAAGGATGTTTTTCGTGCTGGAAAAATACCCCCGACAGTATTTACATTCTCTGATTCAGCCTCGGCTTCACTCTCGCTCTCACTTTCCGTCTTCTGTTTGGAATTCTGCCCCTGGTACTGTCTCTGTGTAAGGATGTTGTAATTTATCTGCTTGTTATACTGTTTTTGCCTCGTATCTTCATCTTCCTTGAACTTAACGTCCTGTTCGGTTTCCAGTTCGGATTTTATCACTGCCAGGATCTCGGCCTTCAGTTGGTTTTTAAGTGCTTCAAAATCCAGCTCGTACATTAAGTACACCTCCTTGTTGAAAAGATCTATTTGGTACATACTATGCAGCATGTACAAAAATGCTCACATTATGTTTACCATTTGTATTTATAATGTTTGAAATATGCTGGTAAATTATATATAATATACGTATGAAAGGAAAAGGAGGTAAAAGAGTATGGGTATTTCCCTGAAAAAAATTGAAAAATGGGAAAAGAAAAAGAAAGTTAAAAAACTGCTCGGTGTACTGAACGTTGAAGACAAGGAAGTCCGCATCCGTGCTATCCATGCCCTCTCCGGTTTTGACAATCTTGATGTTATCAATGCGCTGGTAAGCCTTTTAAGAGACCCTAATCCCGACATAAAGATTGCCGCTGTGGAAGCACTTGGAAATATCGGTTCAGGAAAGGCTGTTGAGTTTGTAAGGTTCATGCTGGAAAAAGAAACTGATGAAAACGTCAGGGAAGCAGCAAAAAACGCCCTTGCTGCAATAAAGGAAAAAATGAGCCAGGACGAAATAGCATGAGGAAAAAACTACATAAACGGGCTGCCTGAACGGCAGCCTTTTTGCTGTTCATGGTTTTACTGGCAAAAAGGATCAGTAATTGACCCTGATTAACCAGAATTTTATGCCTTTGTCGCTCCATCCCAAATCCCAGGGTACCTTAAACCTGTCCACATTATGACAGTTTACAAGCGTATAGCCCCGTGAATCGGCGCCGGTTACCACAGAAATATGAACCACTTTTCCTTTCTTTTCGTAAGCTATTATGTCCCCGGGCAAAAGCTTGTACGAAAGTTTAAAGACCTTGTCATATGTTCCGTAAATTATCAGTGAACCGCGGCCGCTGTATATCAGGTAATCTTTAAATCCCTGGGCATTAACCCATGCCCTGCTTCCGTCCTTGTCGTAATTCCAGCCTGCAGTTTTCCTGAATCCTCCTTCATGCAGAACTTGTGAAGCAAAATTCGCACAGTCTCCGCCAAGGGAATTGTAGTTTTTATAGTCTGTATTATAACGGAAGTAATATTCCTCGTTATCACTTGCGCCACAGTATAAATCCGCATATTCCACGGCTTTAAGACGTCTCTCGTTCAGGTTTGAAAAGTCCCTTGGCCCCTGGCTGAGTATAAAAGCCTTGTTATCATCGGCTTTTAATGTTTCTGCATTTAACGAATCAGCAAAAGGATCGGTATACCATTCCCTTGTTATGAGCCATTTACCGGAAATATCCGAGAAATCAAGTATGTGATATGTGGCAATCCTGAATTTGTTCGATGTTTCAGGCATATTAGCGTATTCGTATGTATATTCGGTAATTGCCGAAAAGTTTACAGTAACCTTGCTTCCCTGTTTTTTTGCCCATCTGACCTTAAGGTAAGTGTTAATGTCGGAAAACTTTACCCCTTGTTTTTCGGCCCAGTCATGCAGGTATTTTATTTTTTTCTGCTCATGTTCAAAAGCATAAACGCCAAGTCTTACCTTAACATTATACAGAGGTTTTATTGCTTCAATATCATTTTCCAGCATGGCCTTGTCTCGGAGCCTGATAACTTCTTGCAGGTAACCGGTAAATTCCTCGGTGATATCGCTGTTTACCGGTATTGATTCATCCCATATAAGCGAATAATAATCATTATTGGCGGATGTAAATGCAAAAAAAACAACAATCGCAGCAATCAGGGGCAAAATAACGGCGATGCGCCTTGCGCGGACAAAAATAAACATAAATTCCCCTCGGTGCAATCAACCGCTTATTAAATCCACTAATTACTATATGAACGTTTTTCAGCCAATATCCTTAAGGATAAAATTTTGATTTTTTCCTTTTATTTTTTGAAAAGCAATTATATACTTCTTATTTTTTTTTTATTTTCTCAAAAAATATTCTCGGGTGGTATAATGAAAAAAACAGGATTCAGTCTGGCAATACTGGCAATAGTTTTATTATCCGGCTGTTTTGCAGACAAAAACAATGCCGGGGATGTTAACGAGAACGGAAAAGTAACAATAACGCCCACTCCCATACCGCTTTCAACACCGTCAGCCATGCCTACGCCGACGGCTGAACCTGAGCCTACAAAGAATCCAAATGAAATCAGCAGTTTTTCCACTCCTATTAAAGACAAAAATGAAAACAGGGTCCACAATATAAAAATTGCGGCTGAAGAACTGGACGGAACAGTAATAGAACCGGGCGAAGTATTTTCTTTCAATGAGACCGTTGGAAAACGGACAAAGGAAAAAGGCTACCGGGAAGCCACTATTTTTGTTGACGGTGAAAAAAGCAAGGGCGTCGGAGGCGGGGTCTGCCAGGTAAGTACAACCCTGTATAATGCGGCCCTGGAAGCTGATATGGAAATAATAGAGCGCCACAGGCATTCAAGGGAGGTTTCCTATGTGGAAGAAAGCAGGGATGCGGCCGTTGTTTATAATTCAAAGGATCTGCGTTTTAAAAATACCAGGGATTTTCCCGTTGAGATAAAAGTCACTGTTACGGATGATGAAATCCGGGTTAAAATGTATAAAAAGACAGGAAAATAGTTTTTCCTGTCATCAGTGCCTGTTTTCCTTCTGGTATTTCAGAAGCAGTTCCCTGAACTTTGCCGCGTGCAGACCTTCCTCCTCTGCAAATTTTTTGAATACTTCCTTTAATTCTTCATCATCCACCCTTTTTGAATAAACCTCGAAATCCCTTGCCAGTTCCATCGAGTTTTCCCATGCCCGCATAAGCCTGTCATAAGATGTTATTTTTACATCATTTGATTCTTCCATCTTTATCACCTGCCATGCCATTGATACCCTTATTTTCTGTATCATCGGCACAAAATATGCAGGGCATGGAAGAATAAATTCTTTCAAAAGTAATTTAACCTGTCCAGCGGACTGTTGTCCGGTATCACACCTGAGAGCAGGTACAGGGGTATCGGGAAATACGGAAATCCTGCGGCATATGGCGCCAGTTCGTAAAGCTGGTAATATATCACAATAGTGTGGTCTGAAACATAGTATTCCTGGTCGTCGGAAATGCCCTTAAAACCGTCCAGCAGAGGAATATTTCTCTCTTTTATCTGTTTTCTTATTTCAGCATTGATAATCTCCTTGTACCCGGGGCTGAAAAGCTGGTTCAGGCTGTAAAGTTCGCCTGTAGCAGTATCCATCGTCAGCGACTTCGCCATCGTCATCGGGTGTGCTCCACCGAACTCAGCCATGGCTATAAGCAATATGCTGAGGATCCCTCTCTGGTTATTCTTGATTTCAAATGAACCGCTGATTGTCGTCTTCAGCCCAGGCTGTTCCAGTGATTTTATCAGATCCATCACCGCGTTGCGGATTTTCACGTTCATCAGTGCATTTGCATTGAAATTCTCATGTCCCGCCGCCTGGGGATAAAGCATCGTAATATCAGGTCTGCGGTATACGCGGACGATTATATCAACGGGTCTTTTGATCAATAACATAAACAACCATCGCCTTACTGATTTTTTCATAATATTTTATGCTTCAGGCGATGGTTGTGAGTACTTTTATTTGAAATATTCAACACCTGCTTCAAAAAGTTTCTGATCCTTTTCGCCGGGTACGTTTTTGAACGTATACCTTGTATATCGTTCACTGTGACCCATTTTCCCGAATATCCTTCCGTCCGGGCTTGTTATGCCCTCCACTGCGTGCAGTGAACCGTTCGGATTATAGCGGATGTCATATGTCGGGTTCCCTTCCGGATCTACATATTGGGTTGCAACCTGCCCGTTTCTTGCCAGTTCTTCAAATACATCATCGTCCGCAGCAAAACGTCCTTCCCCATGGGAAACGGCTATTGTATGTATATCCCCGGGTACACATTTGGAGAGCCACGGTGACAGTGTTGATACTACTTTTGTCCTTACAAGACAGGATGCATGCCTTCCTATTGTATTAAATGTAAGCGTAGGACTTTTTTCATCCAGCTGCCGGATTTCGCCGTAAGGTAACAGCCCTAGTTTTATCAGGGCCTGGAAACCGTTGCAGATTCCCAGCATGAGACCGTCACGGACCTTTAAGAATTCCATTACCGCTTCTGCAAGTTCAGGATTGCGGAACACGGTGGCAATAAATTTCCCTGAACCGTCGGGCTCATCGCCGGCGCTGAAGCCGCCGGGAAGCATAATAATCTGGCTGTTCTTAATCTTTTCCTTCATTACCTTTACTGATTCCTTTATGTCTGCCGGCGTAATGTTTTTCATTACAAAAATGTCGGTAACAGCGCCTGCTCTTTCAAATGCCATTGCAGTATCATATTCGCAGTTAGTTCCCGGGAAAACGGGTATAAACACGCGGGGTTTTGCAATAACACTGCTGTGGCGTATAGGTTTAATCTTGTCAAACATAATGCTGATCGGTTTTCTTTCTTCACATTTTACCCTTGTCGGGAATATGCCTTCCAGCGGAGACATCCAGATCTCTTTCAGTTCATCCAGGTTCCATTTTTCATCTTCAATTTTTATATACGGTTCCTCAGTAGTTTTACCCAGGATTTCATAATCAAGGCCTTCAAAAAGTTCATTGACATTAAATCTTGCCGGAATTTCAACCACTATATTCCCGTAATCGGGAGAAAACCAATCCGCTGAATCCATTCCCACCTGCGAACTGAACCCTATATCGTTTCCGAACGCCATCTTGCAGATGGCTTCAGCAATGCCTCCGTATTTCACCGAGCATGCGGAAATTATCCTGTTTTCAGTTATTAGTTCATGAAGCCTTGTATATGTCATGTCCAGGTGTTCAAAATCAGGCAGCCACAGGTTATCTCTTTTAATTTTTACCAGGACAACGGTACTTCCCGGTTCTTTGAATTCAGGTGACAATACCTTCGTTACGTCGCAGGCTGTTACGGCAAATGAAACAAGGGTCGGCGGCACATTCATATCCCTGAACGTTCCCGACATGCTGTCCTTACCGCCTATTGCAGGTATTTTAAGCTGCATCTGCGCATAAAAGGCTCCCATTAACGCACTGAACGGTTTTCCCCATTTTACCGGATCCTTTCCCAGCTTTTCAAAGTATTCCTGCAAAGACAGGCGTATTTTCCTGTGGTTTCCGCCCATTGCAACAATTTTGGCCACCGATTCAACAATGGCATATACTGCGCCATGGAACGGGCTTTTGATCGAAATGTCCGGGTTAAAGCCAAAAGACATCAGCGTACCCGTTCTTGTTTCTCCGCCTGTAACGGGTATCTTGGCGGCCATTCCTTCTGCAGGCGTCAGCTGATTCTTTCCGCCGAGAGGCATCAGAACCGTTCCGGCTCCTATAGTACTGTCGAACATTTCAATCAGGCCCTTCTGGCTGCAGACATTAAGCTGCCTGAGATTGTTCCTGAAAGCCTCTGAAAATTCCCTGCCGGAAACTGGCCTTTTGTTTTCCATGAAAACAGGGCCCGGTTCCTTAACGGTAACCGTTGTCCTTCTCCTCACACCGTTTGTATTCAAAAACTCACGGCTTATATCAACTATTCTGGCTCCCTGCCATTTCATCACCAGCCGGTTGCTGCCTGTAACTTTCGCAACTATGGTAGCTTCCAGGTTCTCTTCATGGGACAGTGCAATAAACTTTTCGGCGTCCTTTTCCGCAACCACCACTGCCATTCTTTCCTGGGATTCCGATATAGCAAGTTCTGTACCGTCAAGGCCCTGGTATTTTTTCGGAACGGCATCCAAATCTATCTCAAGTCCGTCAGCAAGTTCCCCTATCGCAACCGAAACACCGCCTGCACCGAAATCATTGCATTTTTTAATCAGCCTTGTAACTTCAGGATTCCTGAACAGTCTCTGTATTTTTCTTTCGGTGGGAGGGTTCCCTTTTTGCACTTCAGCTCCGCATTTTGTAAGGGATTCCTCTGTATGCTCCTTCGACGAACCTGTAGCACCTCCACAACCATCCCGTCCCGTTCTTCCGCCAAGCAGGATAACCACGTCACCAGGTTCAGGCTTTTTTCTTACAACGCTGCTTTTCGGTGCTGCCCCGATTACTGCACCTATTTCCATTCTTTTCGCAACATAACCTTCATGGTAAATTTCATGAACCTGTCCGGTGGCAAGTCCCACCTGGTTTCCGTATGAACTGTATCCTGCCGCTGCTTTTGTTGTTATAACCCTCTGCGGCAGTTTTCCGGGCAGTGTTTCGCTCACAGGCGTTCTCGGATCACCGCTTCCGGTAACTCTCATTGCCTGATATACATATGCCCTGCCGGACAGCGGGTCCCGGATAGCTCCGCCAAGACAGGTTGCCGCTCCTCCAAAAGGTTCTATTTCCGTGGGATGGTTATGTGTTTCGTTTTTAAACATGACAAGGTACTGTTCTTTTTTACCGTCAATATCAACATCAACAACGATACTGCACGCATTAACTTCATCAGATTCGTCCAGGTCATCGAGATACCCGTTTTTCTTCAGTTCCTTCATTGCAAGGGTTGCAATATCCATGAGACAAACGGGTTTATCCTTTTCCTTGTAAACATTCCTGCGTGTATCAATATACAATTTGTATACTTCGGATATTTTCCCCGAAACGGGTCCGTCATCAAAGGTAACATCCTCTATTTCGGTAAGAAATGTCGTATGGCGGCAGTGATCCGACCAGTAAGTGTCTATAACCCTTAATTCGGTTATGGTTGGATCCCTTTTTTCGGTATCCCTGAAATAGTCCCTGCTGAAGACGAGATCTTCAAATGACATTGCGAGCCCAAAATCGGATATCATTTTTTCAAGGCCTTCATCATCCATGCTGATAAATCCGTTTACGGTTTCAACCCTGTCAGGTACATAGTATTCTTCACGAAGCGTTTCAGGTTTTGCCAAATCAGCTTCCCTGCTCTCGATAGGATTTATATAGTATTCCTTTATTTTTTCAAACTCCTGATCGGTTACGTCTCCTTCAATTACAATTACCGTTGCAACCCTGATTTCCGGTCTTTCACT
>Ga0134103_1001924_pt1 | contig 17530 bp, 9 predicted proteins | sample 14_taG_2_FD_94445 | JGI IMG/M metagenome (GOLD analysis project Ga0134103, IMG submission 94445) | Switchgrass degrading microbial communities from high solid loading bioreactors in New Hampshire, USA - 14_58_20_212_A1 metaG | ecosystem: Engineered > Bioreactor > Semi-continuous > Anaerobic >...
GAAGGGAATGAAAGCCTCGTTCGAGATTGTATGCGGAGGCTGGATGAAAGCATATTAGTTGCTGCCGATGAACCATTGATTCATTTTCTTCCCTTGATGACCCGACCCCCATATTATCGGTTGATATTAGAAGGAACGAAAATCGCTGCTCTCGTAACCCGCAGTGATGTGCTTAAACTACCAGTGCGTCTACTTGGGTTCACGCTGATTACAAACCTTGAGTTACTAATGAAAGAGATCATCGCTACTCAAATGCCCTACAATGCATCCTGGCTATTTTTACTCAGTAGTAAAAGACGAGGAAAGGTAAAAAGGAAGAGAAGCATATTTAAAGATAAACGAATTGACCCACCACTCGTAGAACTTACGGATTTTTGCGATAAGCGTGAAATTCTGAAGAAACATTTCCATCTACCATCGAGTTTTGAGAATGACCTTAAAAAGATTGAAAAATTCCGAAACTCCCTGGCCCATGCAGGCACTTTTGTCGCCAATGACAACGATTTAGGAGAGTTTATTGAAGCGATGAGTAATGCGCGATATTGGATGAGTTATCTAAACAACTACTTATCCATACAAGATAATAAGTTATTAGAGACTTCTGGCACTCATCGTCAAGTGAAGGAACTGCCTACGGAAAGCGGTAATAAACTTATTGAAAGGGAAAAAGCGATGTTTGAAATTGGGAATATTTACCATCGTCGTACTGATTTACATAGTAAGTACGGGGGGAATGCGCAGTCAGGTATTGCCCCTTGTGCCAATTACCCGATTGTATTTTTGTTTACATCTCCGCGAGGAGAAGAGCATGACTATAAGGATGGCTGGATTTCCGACACGGTATTTCAATATACAGGCGAAGGGCAATATGGCGATATGGAACTTACTCGTGGGAACCTCGCCATTCAAAGGCATAAGGAACAAGGTCGGGAATTACACCTATTTCAACGCTACGGCCCCGGTCTCTATACATATGTAGGCGAGTTTGAATACTTAAAGCATGAAATAAGAAGCGGTGATGATACCGATCAAAAAAGGAGGAATACGATTGTTTTTTATCTGAAGAAATGTAATAAATAGAGTCCAAGGCCCGTTCCACCGCATTACCATTGAGTACATACTATTCATCAACATTGGTTTGATAAAAGGCCAGGACGTAAACCCCGGAGCTATCCACGCAAAATACGAAATATCGGAGTATGGGTTCGTCCTGGCCCAAAAGAAAGGGACGGAAGGTGAAAAACAATCAAGATATTGATTGTAAATTTTCGACTGCTTGGGCGATTTTTTCGCTTGCCTCTAGAATATCTTCGCTTGTTGTAAACCTGCCTAAACTGGCGCGGATTGTTGAATAGGCATCTTCACGGTTGACTCCTATAGCCTGCAGAACGTGGGACGGCTCGATCGCTCCAGAATTGCAGGCAGATCCGTTCCCCATCATCACATCCGGCAAACTAAATAATAAAGCATCCGCATCGATCCCGGGAAAGGTCATGCTGCTCGTATTTGGTAAACGGTATCCTTTTTGACCGTTTATGTACATGTTTGGAATACGAGCAATCAACCTTGCTTCCAACTCGTCTCGGAGTGTTTTGATTCTACTCGACTCTTCATCAAGAGATTCTGCAACGATGCGGCAGGCTTCACCAAAACCGACGATGGATGGAACGTTTTGTGTCCCTGAGCGAACTCCGCTTTCATGGCCTCCCCCATAGATCAATGGCTCCAGGCGAATTGACTTCACACCCCCAGCGATAAACAATGCGCCGATCCCTTTGGGGCCATATAACTTGTGCGCGCTAACTGACAAGAGATCTACGCCCAGATCATGCACGTCAAGCTTTACCTTTCCTGCTGCTTGTGCAGCATCGCAGTGCAATAGGGCCCCTCGGTCATGAGCGATTTCAGAGATCTCCTTAATGGGTTGAATTGACCCAATTTCATTGTTGGCAAATTGAACGGAAACCAGCAATGTATTCGCGTTTATTGCCTCTTTCGCAGCATCCAGATCAACGCAACCTTGAGAATCAACCGGCAAATAAATTACTTCGTAACCTTCCTCCTGAAGCTTATGGCATGGATTTAGAACGGATTTATGTTCAATGGCACTTGTTACAATTCTGTTTCGCCCATTGTTTGATCCTGAACGAGTAATCCCAAAAATTGCCAGGTTGTTGCTTTCAGTTGCTCCTGCGGTAAAAATAATTTCCTTTTGATTGGCTCCGATAAGAGCAGCAATCTGTTCGCGTGCGACCTCAACGTATCGAGCTGTTATCCGGCCCTGCTTATGAAAACCATTGGATGGATTTCCATAATACTCTGTAAAAAAGGGAAGCATCTTTTCCAACACCCGTTGATCGCAGGGTGTGGTCGCGTTGTAATCCAGATAGATTTCTTTTTTCATTATTCCACACTAGAGAAAAATCAATCAGGCAGAATCTCGTATTCAATATCACTTGGATATTGACGATATTCTGCGTCCAATTTTTGGAGTTGTTCCCAGATATTTAACCGCAATTGCCTCGCTGGTTTTACACAATAGCGTTCAAATTCGAAATCAGTGACATTGCCATCCGGATAAAGGATCTTCATCAGGCCGCTCGCAATGGCACGAACTGCATCTTCATTTCGTTTGTAAGTTTTACCCACAAGCTGGATACGCCTGGTTGAGCGTTGATCGTGTTCGAGGTCATTGCGTAATGCGAGAAGTGCATCACCAAAAAAGTCTGATTTCAACCCAACCCCATGAGCGAAACATTCACCGCTTAGCTTTCTGATCCGCCACCCGGGAATGAGCGCCTTAATTCGATCAAGAAACGCAGTCTCTTGTAGGAAATCGGGCAGTTCTTTTACCAGTGGATCCATTTGAGGGCGTTGTTGATTGTCCAACGTAATGTTGGCTAGCATTACCAAGCCACAATCACTGGCTGTCTCATGCAAACCTCCACGAGTGATTCGGCCATTTGCTAGAAATCCCTTCAGCCCACCAACGATTTCCTCCGGTTTTTCAAACTTTAAGGTTTGAACTTCATCAAGGACAACGACTGAATAACGAGCCAACAACCCCCACTGGCCGGTCATGTTGTTCACAAACAAAACTGCAGGAGATACGTTCCCGCCACTGACAAGTCGTACACGTGGACTGATATTTTCATAAATATAACTTTTACCTGTTCCTTTAGGAGCCAGTTCCATCATATGCAAATTCTTCTGCACCAAAGGCAGAAGACGACACAGGATCCAGATTTGCTCTTCCTCAGAAAAAGCTTCTGGAGCATAGCCCATGGAGGTTAACATGAGCGCACGCCATTCTTCCGAAGTAAATTCCTTCCGGGCTTTCTTATACAGTTCCAGGTCAACCGAAGCCTGCATCGGTTTGAATTGGTTGAGGGTTACACCTTCTTTTGTATTCGCAAGTTCAACAACCCCCCACATGCCTTGCTTTAATAGATCAGGATATTTCTCAAGCAGGGAATCGGCAATATAAGCATCCTCGATCCCTAATAGTTTCAGTTTAGCCACACGATCCTGCAACCTGCGTCTCAAAATAATTTCTACCTGTACAGGAGTGAGAACTTTGAGGATTTCTCCACTGATTAACCGATTTTTAATCAGGTTCTGATCATTCGGATTAGGAATGTAGCGTGCGGTCCATTGTTGAACCTTTTGTGCTTCATCAGGAGTTAGTGAGCCATCTCCAGGGACTAGTGATTCCAATAACCATTCACCCACATAAGCAGGAACCCCCCTTTTTTGCAGCTGGCTCATCGGTAAGCGACGTTTATCAATCGCCAGGTTTCCAAACACCTCCCGAACCTTCTTATCAAACCTGGTGATATGAGCATCATATTCAGCTTGTTCTTCGCTTAGCAGATCGATGTTCATAAATCCATTCCTTCAAACAGGTCTTCCAGATCCTGATGGCTGTACATTTCTTTGCTGTGCAGTTCTAATGTAACCGATTTTTCAAATGTCAGTCCATTAGGTTGGCGAATGATAACTCTTCCGTTGGCATGTTCCGCATCTTTAGCGTTCGGCCACGGAGAATACGACATCCGATGACTCTTAAATGAGTAAGCCTCAACCAGTAGTTCAACATCAATCGATGTTTGACCCTGGCGACCGAGATTTAGAAGCATACCCGAAATTCGCAGGTCAACACTGCTAAAGTTAGTAATCGAGAACTCCAAAACACCCTCACGGTTTGTCTCACCTTCACCTGTTACGACAACCGAAATTTCGGGCTCTTCGTAATCGCGAGCCATAGCGATCCAGGGAACGATCACTTCTTCCGGATACAAACCGCCATGTGGAAAGTTCTCTTTTCCTTTTTTGCCATCTTTCGTAAGAAAGACACGGTCATCCAGCGGAACTACAACATCATAGGGAAGTCCAAAACTTTCTCGGTACAGATATACAAGTTCATCCTCGATCAAGTAACCACAGGAAGGGTATGATTTACCCGAATCACCCCAGGCAGCACGACCCTGAGCCTGGAAATTATCCGGGACCGGAATCATTCGTTCTGCCGTTTGCAACAGGCGCCCATGATCGGTTGTAACAATAATTTGCAGTTGGATATGTGCAGGGATTTCGTTCACCAGTTGGTTGATCTTATTTACGATCCCTACTAGTTGAGACTGAACCTCGGCTTGAAGCGTAGCATAGCTGTTTTTTTCATGATAGGTATGGTCCGGTTCCATGATCCGCCACAAAAAAACCTGACCATTTTCAGCATTACAAAGGGCATCTAGAGGTGTCTGGTTTTCTGGTAATACTTTACCAATAGCAGTGTCACCGGAAAAGATCGGGATCTCACCACTAAATAATGCCGGCTTACAGAATTCTGTGATGGTTGGCAGTGGTGCGAAAGCCAGTTCACTCTTCAATATCGTCAGACGAGGGATCTCATTGCTGATCAAGGACTGTAATTGCTGCGCATCGATGAGATGCAGACCATCCAGTACCATCACCAAAACGACGCTTGTAGGATCCGCTTCTCTCAATGCAGCCATCTTTCTAAAAGATAGCTCCTTCGAGAACGGGGCCCCTATGATCGCTTCCGGGTAATGGTTCAAATACCAAATCGCAAATGCACGCGCCGCTTTCTGAATCGATTCACGAGAGTTTGCCGAATCGCGGTTGTGTTGCCATAACCGATATGGTAAATAGTGATTCTGAAACCATTGCAAAACGTCACCAGCATGTTCGGGGGGATCCGTGGGCTCAGGTGGCCGTACATGATCAAACAGCTTTTCTAAAAGCGAGGCCGAAAGATAGGGCCGTAACCGATCGCAAACTTCCCAACTTAAACCCTCCGGATGGTGCTGATAATATTCTGCCGTAATCTCAGCAGCGATTTCTAGCAGCTTTGGAGGGATTTGCATTTCGAGGAGGTTTTCGAAAAAGTCTCCTTCAGAATCAATGATTCTCCGTTTCCAGGAATCACGAGCCCGTTTGAGGATAGATTCCGGTATATCCGTAGGAAAAACACCCCATTCGGCGGTCTGTTTTGATTCAGCGATCCCTAACCATTGATCAAGGATTTCCTGAGCCGTCTGCGCATCACAAGCCTTGTAGAGTTCATATTCCGGACCTTGAGATTCTATGCTCCAGGCTTTGGCCCTCCAGTGGTACAGTGGCCGTAAATCGTTATCATTGGGAGCGGTAATTAGCCAAAGCAGCCAATTCGCCGCATGGGTAATCGACGGTCTATCTGTCCATAATCGCCCCGGAAATAGTATTTGCAGCACTTGGTTAATACTGATCGGACGTGATAACTGTTCGATTTGATTGCCCAAACGATTGACCAATGCTCTGGCATCCTCAGGTGATAATTCGGGCAGTACATCCATTAATTCCTGCGAAGGAGAAGAGATGGTTTCACAATGGATATTAAGCGCAGAGAAATACGTTTCTGCCCAATTACACAACGATTTACCGCGCACCAATAACCGGGGCTCTTCCGGAGCCAGGCGCAGAAAATCTATTTCTGAGGTGATCACACGATACCCTTCTTTTACCGGCGCATCCCCGCCGCGATCAAGAAGAATATGCCTGACCAGTTTTCTCATGCGTCGACTCTCTCCTGTGACAGAATTCTCTGCAGACGCTCCAGGCATTCCACCTGTTTACGACGATCGGAGATCTGCAGGAATTGCGCCTCAATTTGTGTCACTACGTCCTGATCCAGCCGTTCCTGGACCATCTCCAGAAGCTGTTCCAGGCGATTCATTCCAGAGGACGATAAGAAGGCAGGAGGAAACTTGAGAAGGCTGAGCAACTTGCCCGGATGTATACCGCTATTGAACTCCTGCTCCCGCTGAGTAAGCCATGCATCTGCTTGTTGTTCCTTCTTAGCTGCAATACCATGAAGTACCCGACGGGTCGTCTCAATTTTCTTACACTGGCCTTCACTTAACTGGTCTGCGTGTACCTTCTCAATTTTCGCCAGAGAATCTAACGCCTGTTGAATTTCAGCGGGGTTTAGATATCGGCCTGTCTCTAAGGTTTCCAATTGCAAAAAGAAATCTCGCAATTGATTACACTTCTCCAGTGCCGACTGTACAGCTTCTTCGAACTCACTCTCTCGATAAAGTACGTTAATCCGTAAAAGGCGGTCACGATAATCGTCAAGTTCAGATAAGGAAGTCAGTTTATCCAAATCTGAACTCCATTGACTGGCAGCAGCCTCGAACGCCTCGATCCTTTTCTCTACCTCCTTCAGGCGACTGTCGCGCAATTTCATTGTTGCTTCAGACAGCCCAGAGATCTCTCTCAGCTCTTTGAGGTAGACACGCAATTGACACAATGTGGCATTGACCGAAATTCCTTCGATCGATTTTCGAATGGCATTCTCCTTCTCTTTTGCTTCGAGTGCTTTCGCGCGCTGGTCCAGCGTTTGAAGAGCTGAATCGACGGTTGGAATATATTCGGATAATCCCGCGGCGCTCAATCGCTTGCGCATCCCCTTCAATAGTTCTTGGTTTAACCCCAGGTTTGTGAGCTTCTCCAACCGAGAGTACTTCTCACATTCCGTTTCCACTGTAAGGGTCAAGGTAGATTTAAGATTCGCAAGCAGCTCGTCCGCTGCGGGTGCATTTGACTGAACATTCAATAGACGCGGGAGCTTTCCAATCCTGCTGAGTAAAGGAAGTAATCCTGTCACTGTCCGGCTCTTCTTGATCTCACGATCTATCTCTCGCGCCAGCACATCATATTCTTCAGCAACCTTCAGTCCGGTGCGCAGATTCTCAGCAGAATCTTGCGCGTGGTTTTTAAGATCTTCTTGCCCATATGGTTCATTTATAAACTTTTCTAACTTAATCAATGCCTCTTTGGCGTCAAACTGCGAAAACGATTGTGATCGTACGCGATCGATGATAGATCGGACTTCACGTAAGACCTCGCCTTCATCCTGACGCACAATTGTTACATCTGCACAGCAAAGCTGTGTGATCAGCTCCTTGGGATTCTTCGCCAACCATTCTGCAAGGGTATCATTGTTGATCAACTTCCCTTGAGAAAAGAGCCTTAGGTTATGGGCATTGTATCCAAACCAGGCGCAGAACAATAGGGTGAGGGTGTTGTAATCATAGCCGTACGGAACATTCAACAGCAATGTTAAGACGTTTTTCACTGGATTTTCAGAGCCGTCCGCTTTGAACGCGTGGTCGATCACGTTCCAGGCTTTTCGAATACGGGAGTTACCTGGCTCACTTTGAATACGGAAATCTCCTCCCAAAAGCTGCCATCGATTCTGCAGGAACTTCTCTATCAGGTCAGGAACGGGTTGTTTTGGACGCCCAACAGTCATAAACGGCCCAACGCCGTTATGCAGCAATAAATCACCGACAGTTTTTACCGCATCTTTGAGCTTGTTGCTCCCTTGTGACACCACACGGTATTGTGTGAAAAATTCGGGTGGTGCGTATTGATAAGCCAGATGATAAACCTCTTTGAGCACCATTCTGACCGACCGTAAATTTTTGGCCCTTACTGAGGCGCGGTAAGCCGCGGGAATAACAAAAACGGATTCTTGGCGCGGAACATCCAGGTAGTTACCCGAATTTCCAACAAATCTCTCGCGAGCTTCTAATATTTGGAGCTGAAGATGAATTTCTTCATCTTTGAAAACATCCTGGCCTATCTCACTGATCACAGACTTTGGAAGATCTTTTAATGCCTGCCTGCGCTTTAACAAAGCCAAAAAGTCTGGATTCGGTTGATCCGGGATAACCAGCACCATTGGGAAAGGATTATCACCAGGGAAAGCATCGTCAATTACTTTGGCGGCATGCTCTCGGAAGCGATCGATATCCTGTTCATCTCTCGCAATTAACCAAACCAGGCAACCTCGCACACCATCATCAATGCCACGTGAATGGGCTGAATACCTTTGAGCCAAATTCTTGAGCGTATTTGCCTCAAAAAATTCGTAAGGCATTACTGTTTCGAGAGCAGCCCAATCATTCGGCTCTCCCCATGGGACGTCAATCGGGACCTCATCGAACTGATCCTGGCAAATCTTATTTAAAAACTCCCAGCTCTGATCCTGTTTATTTATTTCGCGCTGAAGCGCTTCTTCCAATCTGTCTGGCTGGATGATCCTGTTATAAAACGAGCTGGTCTTTGTAATGGGATTGTAACGGATGATCTTTTGCTCACTTAACGTGCGCAACACGCTTTTCACCTGGCCCGAATCCAGGCCGGCCATTTCCGCCAGGGTAACCAACTGATCAGAACCGCGCACATCCAGATTGGCCATCTCTTGCAAATATAGAGCCTTCAAAACATTTTTCTGTTCTTCCGGTGCGCCTGCTCCGATGGCCTGACGGGCTGCAAAATATATCTGATAACGGTCACCGCCAAGTCGTTCTTCAAAATAATCAACCAATCGTATCGGAAGCACCCATTGCAGACGACCATCTTGAATTGCCGGTTCATCTGACAGATTGTCCAGCTCTTGCAATACAAAGCCCAAAACAGTGCGCGGTGCGCTGCTGTCAGTCGAAGCATCTTGAAAGTTCAGATTGCTGAGCAGGGCCGTAGTTAGAGGGTGTAAAGGATAACAACCTCGTCCCACAGTCTCCTGAAAGCGTTCAAACCCCCAATTCAACGTTCGATCATAGCGCAAACTGAACAGATCATAGGTCAGATCGGTAGCGCGCGCGATAGCGGCTGCCACGCTCCTGTTCTGCAAGAAGTGATCCCAAACGTCTTTGGGCTGTGTCAGGTAGGCGTCAATTACGCTCTCCAATAACGAATACAGGAATAAATAACCATCTCGTCTGGGCAGGCGGGTCAGTTCCTTCTTCAAGCTCTCCAAACCCTGCCCGGCTTTGAGTGTTGCCTCTGCAGTGGTTATGGGGTCGTGTTGTGCGAACGCCACAAACACCGCTCTTTGTTGGTGCCGGCTGACACCATTCAACAACTCTTGTAGTTCGCCCGGTGTATTTTTATAGGCATACTTCTGGATAAAGAGGCTGAATTCATCAAACAAAATGATCAGACCGGCAAGCGGCTTGCCCTCGCCACAGAGATTGTTGACAACCCAGTCAATAGCGTTGTCTAAACCCGTCTCTCTGCCAAAATCCGGGGCGATACCATGCAAATAGCGGAAAAGGTTCACACATAAGTCATGAACGTTCTTCTTTCTTTCCACTTGTTGTATTAATAACGGGACGTCGAGACTGTGCATTTCAAGAAATGCATTCGCCTTATCCAGATATTCGCCGCTCAACCCTTGTAAAAATTTTCTCGCCGCGGAATACCAGAAGGGAAGTTCCACATCACGGGTGCTTTCGTGTTCCTGTAGTCCCTGCGAGAGTCCGGCCATAAACTGCTCGTGCAGGCTGCCCGCCACATCACCTCGCAGTCGAATCACCAGGAACTCACCGCGGTTCTCTTTGAATTGTCTCAACCGTTCAACTCTCGCCGGGTATTGCCCAAGGGCGTTCCCCAACTTTTCCATGATAATTTCGAATTCTTCTGACCGATATGGCCTGCCAAAATAATTAGCCAGGGCCAGGGCAAGATGGCTTTTCCCATGTCCATAACCGGCAACGGTTACCAGTCGATTCTCGCGTCTACTGCTTAAGAAGGTGTTGATGATTTCTTCAAGAATACCGACCGAGGAAGTCCTACCTCTGGGGGCACTAGAGGAAAATAAGTAACTTCTCAACAATGCACGGTTTCGTTGGGGCTCTTCATAAGCGCTCAACTGAACATCGTTGCGAAATTCAGCATCTTCATCGATGTGTACGAGATCACGAATCTGTAACATGGCATTGCCCTCTGTTATGAAATTCCGATTGCTAACCGCTGTTCCCGCTTCCAGCCTTCTAATCGATTTCCGTTAGGGAGTAAAATGGTCGCCGTCTTGGGCATTCCGAAGATCAGTGCCCGCTTTCGATTCGGGAAGCCAATAAACATTTGATCCCAAAAGTGCCTGCAGGCATCTTGCGTCAGGCGTGCAAGCAGTAGATCCAGGTGATATATCAACAAGCAATCCATACCTTTCGGCCCCTGACAGATTTCATCTAGCAACTCAATCAAACGATCCACATTGAGACCGAGGAACCGTGTGCCCTCGGGCAAACTGGCGATCAAGGGTTGCCGGATATCAACGGCCTCAATCTGCAAGCGGGCGGCCTCAATCGATTCCTGGCCAATTACCGCGGTTGGATACAACCACAGGCCGATCCGAACTCGATTGATCGGGCTGCGTAATACGGTGACCAGATCAGTTGGCCTCAACGCTTCCATAGAGTTTCTCCAGCATTGCTGTTACTTCCCTATGCAACAGCATAACTTCATATGGCGGTACGAAGCGCTGAACCTCGACCATTCCTTCCTCTTGCAGTTCTCTCAATAAGGTATTGATCCTTCCAGGGCCAATTAAAAAGATACCTCCCAGGCTTCGCTCCCCATACAGCGATTCCAATGGGATAGCCATCCGTTCACCATATTGTGCCTGCCAGTAATCGAGAAGCGCATAACCCAGCACCCAAGGAGAAGGATAATCTGGTTGTAACGCTAGGTAACGTCCTGTGTCTACTTTTTCTAATAAACCTAGTTTGCCCAATCCTTCATTTTGAGAGTATGTATTCAAAAAAGCTGAAGCGCTCCCCTCGAGCGATCTAGAAGATAATTCTTGTCCCTCTGTCCGTTTTATAAAATCATTAAGTTGTTCAATGATCTCACTCTGAGTAAACTCGTCTCCTGGTCGAAAACGAGTTGCGACAAGTTCATGCCAATATGCTGGCCCCGGGCCATGGGGTGAACTTAAATGATAATGAATCAACCACTGGGTTCCTAATTGATCAAGCAACGGATCATGAGAAACAGCCATTTCCCCAAATACAGTTAACTTATATTGATCATCGATAAGCCCTGAGCCAAAAGCATATCTGGGCATTGAAGCAACCTGAACAGTACCCAGGCTGGACAATTCTCTAAACAGACTTTTACTTATATTTTTTTCATTTTCATTCGATTGGGAACGTATGATCGTAATGACTTTTGATACAGAACTCCTTTTCAAAGGAAAAGTTCTATGAAAGGTTAATCCTAACCTTTTATCAATCGTTGACATAATAGGTTTTCCTTTGTGTGCCATTTCAACCCCTGTTATCCTCAAGATTTTGAATATGCATAATCATAGATGGCAAATTAAGCACTGATCATCGTTTTCAAGATCATCAAAATTAAATAATTGTGTAAGTGTTAAATTTTGTTTGTTACGCTTCTGCTTAATTTCTAACTGCCTTTGATGTTCTCTACGAATTTGCTCTATTCGTTCTGGTTGCATAAGCTCCGCCAAGCTCTCTCTGGCATTCCAGGTGTATCTTTCTCCTGTTTCAGGGTCAATCTTTTCATATTTCATAGCTTGCTGGAATAGGTCAGGATGGTTTTCTAATAATCCCACCCATTCGATTCGTTGTTGAAAAAAGCAAAAATAACAGCCAGAACGTGATCTCCACTCATAGTAACGTGGCAGCCCGATACCAGATTCTTCAAGGATGCGTATTACGTCGTCCTTACGAATTCCATCCTCTATGAATGGATATTTAGGAATAATGTTAGGCTTTGTCGATATATAGCCTTTTCGGTTTTCGTCAGCCCGTAAACCGATGTAGTTATAGCAAGTTGAATCACCAATATATTTTTCGAAAGGCTTGATTTTTAATTGTTCGGTGCACCAACGAACCTGAGGAGATGGGAGAAAACCTCCCCTAGCAAGGAGTAATTCATCAAAGCCTCTTTCCTCATTACGTAGATATGTAATTGGTTTTCCTAAATAAGCTTCTAGTTTTTCTAGATATTCATATGTCTCGTCTAATTCTTTTCCAGTATCGCAAAAGACATATTCAATATTTTCTATCTTTCCTTTTAGATAAATAGCTAGAGCTGCACTATCCTTTCCTCCAGACAAGGACAGAACATGCCTAACATTTCCATTTTCCCCTGACATTATTTTTTCAACCATATTTCCTCCAAGAATAAATAAACGAGGTAGTTATCCTTGCTCTTCTCTTTCTAACTTTAGCAATTCTAGAGCGACTTTCTTATAAACTGCACGCATCAATGCTGGATCCATCGAAGAATCATGCTGCACTTCGTCCTTTATGCGCAAAGCAATTTGTTTACACCATTCCAGTTTTTCAGGTGGAAGGGCAGGCGATGGTAAATAACTGATTCGCTCCTCTTTAAACTTCTGTCCAATCGCTTGTGCCTTTTCCTTAAATCGATCAATATCCGTGTCACTCCAGAAACGTATAGGCCGGCTAGCAATATAGGCTATTACACTTTCTACAGACTCTTTTTCATCCTCTGATTCAGAAGCACGCTTTAATAAAGGTAGTAATGACAAGTTTGTGACTTGCGGAGTCAGTTCGCTACAGATATCTCGAAAGTTTTCCCATTCGGTCTCACCTTTAGACATTCCACAGGCTTCCAATAAAAAGTCTCGCGCCCACTCTCTTCGCTCATTAATAACCGATACAAGGTCAGCCAGAGCCTTATTTAGCCTATTAAAAAATTCTTCAATTGAATTGTCACTTGGAAGCACTTCGTCGAAAGGTTCTATTCCCAACGCTGATGGCAGGTCGCGAAATAGTAATTTTTCTGGGGAGTGAGCTTTTTCTATGGCTCTCCTTATGGCCAGGGCATAATTTGGTAATCGATTTGTACGCCGAGCATGTTCTGGCAATGACATTAAATTACGCACAAATATTCTTACAATTGGCATTACCTCCGGTTTTACATTGAATGCTCTTCCAAAACGATCTAAAATCTTTTGCAACGGTTTTTCGATATGGCAACCAGCAACATCAAACAATTCCGGACGACGAAGTAAAACCTCCCAATCAGCTATACCGGGATCGGGAAGGAGTGTTCCCTCACGATATAAGGTCGTGTTACCGGAATTGACCTGCAGAAACGCGCATAATAAAACCGGAAGCACCCCCGAAGCAACTCCGTAGGGCGGGCTTTCAAGCTTTCGATATAAATCCTCAACCCGCCGAGGCCCGATCGGTGGAGAGAATATAAATTCTGCTATGGCATCCCAAACGGGGCGCAAATTTAACGGATCATCGGGCAAAGGTTCGCTTAATATCCATTCATTATCATGCTGAATGTGCAGTCCACTCTTTTTGAGCAGGCTTTCATAAATGCTTCGCTCGGGTGGATAACCTTGTATTCCTAAAAGCGGTTGATTTGCCCGGGTAAGCATCCCCTCGATTAAATTTCGCCGTGCAGCAGCAGCCTGCGAGGTCAAGATGCGTCGGTTAATTAATTCGTTACGGATTATGGGAGATTTTTCATAGAGATGATCACAGACGCCCGACAGGATATGTGATAAATTACTCCTTTGCTGGAGCGGAAAACGTGCTCCTTGCCAGTACCATTCACACTCCGTTGCATCCGTTAATCGATGCAGATTTAAGCGTTCGTCTAATTCGTTATGGATCAGTGTCTCAACCGCTGCAAGGCGGGCTCGCAGCTCACGTCTTGCCACTGGGTCATCGCGCAATTCGGGTGTGTTCTCCTTTACCCAATTGAGCGCCCTCAACTCACGAGCCAAATCAGCCAGGCGTAATGAACGGCTGGCAATGCCAACCAGTATTTCCATCCGGTCACAAATTGGAGAAGAGGTAGCCCATTCTTTAAACAGTGCGACTTCGTTCTGGTTTACGGGTAATGCCAGTAGCACCAAACCACTGGAGCCAGGGTTTATGGTTAAAGGAATATCCTGGTAATTACTGGCATCAACATAACATACCTCAAAGTAACGCAGAGTACCGGTTTCATAGCTATGCCTGCGAGCAACGATTGGCCGTGGAGGCATGTAGCGCTGGACGATTTCTGCGAAGCTGAAAGCCCCTCTCAGTTTTTGATGAGCCTCATCGATTCGTGCTTCGATATCTACATCGCTTCCTTGCCAGATATTAAAGGTTCCATTGAAGCGCCGATAAACGATCAGCGAGCGGTTGATTAATCTATTCAATGCATGCCTGATCTGGTTTTCATTCCGATCAGGCCCTAATAATGCGCTGATCAGCAGTGGTTCTGTCGCCTGAATCGAGCTGCTTTCTGCTAACCAGTTGATCAGGCCTATTGTCTTAAGCAAATCCAGTTCGAGTGGTTCCAGGTTTGGCGAATTGCTAATTCGATCAAGAGTTTCCGTAATTTGCCTGGATCTACCTGATGCATAAATCCGCGCCTGGAAATTTGCGGCTAAGTAATCGAAAAGATGATGTAACCGCAGAAAATGGGGAGCATCATGGCGATGGAGAAATTCTTGAAAGCCAAATGGTTCTGATGAGGCCAGATAGGCAAAAATCGAGCGCTCGTTCTGTGCCAGGCGCTTGAAGATTAATGGCAGGGCGATCAGCGCTGACGGATGAAATGGGTAAGACTTTTTACACAGATCAATATACTTCTCTTGGGAAAAAAGACCCGGTCGCCATCCGTTCCGATCCGCAAGCTCAGCCGTTTGTTCAATGATCTTGTCTAAGGATTTGAATTTGTCTCCATTAATCGCCTCTAAAGCCCTGGCAACCAACTCCATCTGCAGTGCTGGTGGTTCCTGATATGCGATGTCCTCGAATCGCCCTTGCACCTTTGCCCACTCTCGTTGTGCTGCACTGCTCATTAACGAGGCATAGCGTTCGAAAGCCTGGTGCAAAATGCCAATAAAAACAATCGGATAATCGCCGCTGCGATTGGCGAGTTCGGCTAACTCTTGAAACAGGTAAATGTCCGACTTATCCGGATTTGCAGCCGCAAATTCCAGAGTCTTCCCCATTTCGTCGAGGACAAAAACAACCCCTTGGAAATGATAAGTAGAACGGATTAATGTATCTTTTAGGCGAGCAATCCAGTCAATAATTTCGCGACTGGTGGTTTGATCCGACCAATCCTCAAGCTCCAGGTAAAGAGAATGGATGCTTTCATCTGTAATAAATGGATATAATGCCTTCTTCAACCCGGCTTGCAAGCATTCTTGAATCGGAGCGCGATAGCCGGTAATGGGTACTGCTAATAGTCCCATCCCATCCTGAACATCAAAACGGCTGCTAACTTGATCAGCAAGATAAGGATCGATTTCTTGCAAGGCATCCAGGGCCCGTTGATGGCCGGGATTTGCAGCACAGATTAGATTCATCAGGAATAGGGAAAAGTACGATTTTCCCGATCCATATGGGCCTGTCAATGTCCAGGCACGTGTAGGCGATTGACTAAATAAACGACCTAAAATTCGGGTAAGGCTGGTTCGACTTTGGGCGGTGAGCAGATATTCATCAATGACCAGGGAATTCCGAAGATCCTGTTCAATATGTACCGACCGAATACTACTCTGTCGGACACGGATAATGGAAGAAAGCACCACTGTCTCAGCTGATAATTCAGTTGTTACCATAATAATTACCTAAAATGTCGTATGTCTGCTGACTGAGTTGTTCGATGATATCTTCATTGAGATATATTTGTCGCAACCCAGTGGTTTCGTCAATTTTTAGGGCCCCCTCCGTTTGATTCTCAATCTCTTCGAGATACTCAAAGAGACTGTTCTCATCTAACTTAAATGCCTGGCCCGGACTGCCGATTTGATAGAGAATTTCTTCTATCGCAATCGTTTTTCGGTTTTTAAGTACGTTCGATAAATACTGGATAAGGGCGTACTTGAAAACAGCACCAGGAAGAGATGGTTTTGAGCCAATATTAAACCGATAAAGATTCTCATCCGGAATAAAGCGAATTAAGTCGAGATCGGCAAGGGGGCAGTCTAAACTCTCTTCGACGGCTTTCCCTGATTTGGAGCTGGTAGGGGTATAAGTCCTCAATAAACAATCGATTTCCCGTTCAACCATTCCGGGAGTAGTTTTCACACCGTTCTGTAATAATTGCTTCGAAACCAGGTTAAACAGCTGCTTTTTTGAAAACTCATCATCAAAAAAAGCAGAAAAGGCGAGTGACCATACCAGCGTTCGTTTTTGATTGGAAATTAGCTGCCAATGGATCAGCCAAAGAGATCCCAAATCCTCGAGATACGGATCCCACTGATCCTTAAGCATCAACCACTCCGCAAGGGGGGAGGGTTTGAGGGCCTTAGCATTTCCCTTCCCCTCGGCTTCGATAAGCAATCCGGTCGCTAAACACCAGTGCCGGATGGATCTGACCATATTTTTACCGACCCCCAGGGTCACAAGTGCTTCGTCACTGGTAAAAATTTCACCATTTTCTACGACAGCATCGACCCCCTTCTTAAGCCATCCGTTTCGAAATGCAAACTTTTCATGACCGCCAAAACTCGGTTTGACACCTTCTTCAAACAGGATCAATTCATCATCTCCAGAAACAAAAATGTGTGCTACTTCCCAATGTCAGAATCAATAATGTACTTATATTAAAGCAAAAATCCCAGCGCTCAGGTACATGGCAATGTTGTGTTCAATAATGACGTGTCCATAAGGTCTGGAACTCCCTTGCTGCGAACTCGCTGTGCAGGCAGAAAAATACCTGTATATTCGGTTGAGTGTGAAAAACGATATACGCCAGAATTACTTGATCATGGATACCTGAGTAAATAAGGAAATGACAATACGATCCCCATCTGCACGGGTATGCAGATGGTAGTGATGTTCAGGAAAAATTACTGAGATCTAAAAATGTTTGCGGGAAATTTCCAATCCATTCTACTCGATAATTCTACCAACTAAATGACAGAAATATTACTTTCTAATATTACCTAACGCTAATGATAACAGAATGTTACAGTAAATCTATTATTAAAAAATTATAGATACGTATTTCCCATTTATTTATACAATCAATTTTTTTGGTATCACAAACTTGGTCTCCGATTACAATACGTTATCTGGAAATATTCAGACCAACCACCTCGTTGACTTTCCCCCCAAAATCATGTAAAGTCATACACAGGATGGGAGAAGAAACCACGCTGCGCATCCCCAGTGCCACGCTGAAGGACCTGGCCCGCATCCGCCGCTTCATCGAAACC
>Ga0134103_1001928_pt1 | contig 17511 bp, 9 predicted proteins | sample 14_taG_2_FD_94445 | JGI IMG/M metagenome (GOLD analysis project Ga0134103, IMG submission 94445) | Switchgrass degrading microbial communities from high solid loading bioreactors in New Hampshire, USA - 14_58_20_212_A1 metaG | ecosystem: Engineered > Bioreactor > Semi-continuous > Anaerobic >...
ATATGTTCTTCTCAGCTTCGTCTGTGGACAGAACATATTGCGTCGGCATGCTGTGGGCTGATGAAAACGCCGATTTAATGGATAGTTCATCCTGGACAAAGAATGCGTATCCGATGCTTACAAGCGATGATTTATATAAAGAATATGGCCCCGGACATAATTCATTCACGGTGGATGCCTATGGAAATGTGGTAATTGTCTATCATGCAAGACCCGAAGATTGCGCATTGAATCAGTGCGCTTATGCAAGTTCGTCAGAACTGAACGATCCATGCAGGCATGCGAGGGTGAAAAATGTGCATTTCGCTGCTGATGGAACTCCGGTTTTAAATATGACATATGAAGAAGAGCTGGATGAACAGTTCAGGACAGTCACTGCGATAATCATTGTCGCAGATGTTGAAGAGTCTGCAGTATCACTTTCTGCAGACAGCGTCGTGCAACCTGGCAGTACTTTCACTGTAACAGTAAGTCTTGATAACCTTAATAAAGGAGTATTCGCCGAAGACATTACCTTGAGCTATGATCCCAATGTATTTGAATATGTATCCGCTCAAGGCGCCAATGAAAATATCCATATTGTCAGAGAAATTCACGGCAACGGTAACATAAGAATTATTGCAGCCAATGTCGGAGGCGTAACCGGAGAAAGCGTTCCTGTACTGAATCTCAGCTTTAAGGTCAGGAGCGGGGTTCAGGGCGTTTCGGGCAACATAGCTGTAACTGATGCTAAACTGGGTATCGCACCGGAAGGTAATGTAATAACTCCGCAACTCACAAGCAAAAGCATTCAGGTAGCGGCTGAGGAGCCGTCCACAGGTGACCTCAATAAAGATGGATCTATCAATATTGGCGATCTGGCAATCGCAGCCTTCTACTATGGAAAAACTTCAGCCGACGAGGATTGGGATGTGGCTAAAATTGCAGATATGAACCATGATGGTAAAATCGGAATTGAGGATCTTGCGTTTATCGCTATGAGGATAATAGAATAAACAGAATTATCTTGAATAAGATGGCAGGGATATTTATATACCCCTGCCATCTTATGAATAACGGAAATATCAATGTTCTGGGACTGTGAACTTAAAAAGACGATAATATTATTCACCATACCGTATTCGTTGTGATATTTTATCGGCGATTTCCAATAACGTTTGGCGATCGTTCAGTTCCGGTTTTTCAAAAACGCATAATGATAATATTGAGAGTATATTACTTATTTCCTTTCCTTTAAAACCTGCGTTTTTAAGGTCCGATCCCGACAGGGACAACCCGATAGGTGGCATTTCAAGGATTGTATTTAAAAAATCTTCATTGATATTTTCATTAGGATTGGTAATGCTACGGATCTTATAAACATCAGATGCGACTGACGCGCCGAATTCGGAGACTGTTTTTCTAATATTCCTTGGACTTGCCTGACCAATACTATCCAGGCATTTTATATATTTAGCTACGTTCCTTTTTGTTTCGTTGTCATATTTAAGGCTGGATAAAAACTTTTCTGCCTCTTCCTGTTTATGAGTTTTGAATGAAAAATGCAAAAGCAGAGCCAGCAGTATATACCTCTGGTTAGGGGAACCGGCAAAATGAAGGGTTATGTTGTGCCAAACGGAAGGCATGTTTACGATATTAGGAAAAATAACTCTAGACAATCCTGTTTCCCATAAAAGGCTTACCCTTGAAGGTGCCGATGATTCAAGAATTTTATTTAGTTCAGCCTGGATTCTTTCCTTGCTGACATGGGCAAGATCCGGTGATAGTCTGGAAATTGCCTCTTTGGTATAATAATCTATGTTAAAATCCAACTGGGCTGAAAAACGTATGGCACGAAGCATCCTCAAAGCATCCTCGGAAAAACGTTTATATGGATCACCAACGCTGCGGATAATCTTATTGTCTATATCATTCAGGCCTCCAAAAGGATCAATCAGTCCTTCTTCCGGGTGATATGCAATTGCGTTCATGGTAAAATCCCGACGGGAAAGATCATCCTCCAGTGTGTCTGCCGGACAAATACTGTCCGGGTGCCGGTGGTCGCTATAGCCGGCCTCTTTGCGCCAGGTGGTAACCTCAACGGATATGCCTTCCTGTATTACAGTAACGGTACCATGCTTAATTCCCGTATCGACGGTTTTCGAAAAAAGGCTTTTTATAACCTGAGGGCTTGCGTTTGTTGTAATGTCCCAGTCGGTGGGAATTTTTCCAATGATAATATCGCGGACGCAGCCGCCTACTATATGGGCTTTAAAACCGCTGTTATTGATTATTGCAATAATATTGGCTATATTTTTGGGAAGACTAATTTCCATAAATAATACTCCAAAAAAAATACTCCAAAAAAGTGTTACTGGTGAAATTAAACAATATATGGTATAAATATATAGGCACATGATTATTATAAATAAATCTTTGTAAATTTTACATGTTTTAAGATGAATGTTAAAGAGCAATACGCTCTTTTTATAAGATTTTTATTTTTGCTTGGAGTGAACATAGTTTATACTGTCCTGTATAACTCTTTCAGTGGGATGATTAGCAGATTTCGCCGAAGGATTATTTCTTTTTGTGAGTGATAAGTGGTGATGGATCGTATAAACTTGTGGTCCTATATCCGAGCAAAATATATAAATATGATTACACGACGGAGGTAAAAAGTGGCAACTAAGAAAAGAAATAAACTAAAGATCATACCATTGGGTGGTATGGAAGAGATAGGTAAAAACATGACGGTATTTGAATACGGTGAACATATCATAGTTGTGGATTGCGGACTTGCATTCCCTGAAGATGAAATGCTCGGCATAGATCTTGTTATTCCGGATGTAACTTATTTGGAAAAAAACATTGAAAAAGTTCATGGAATATTGGTTACTCATGGACATGAAGATCACATAGGAGCCATTCCGTATGTCCTGAAGCGGATAAATGTACCGGTTTATGGCACCGAGCTAACCATCGGGCTTATTGAAAATAAGCTTGCTGAGCACGAAATGACCGACTCGGTCGATCTTCGCAAAATAAAAGCCGGCCAGACAATAAAATTAGGACCATTTTCCATTGAGTTCATCCATACCAATCACAGTATTGCCGATTCGGTTGCGATGGCAATTACTACTCCTGTTGGAACCGTATTTCATACCGGGGATTTCAAAATCGATCAGACTCCAATTGAAGGAAAACCCATAGACCTGACACGTATTGCCGAAATAGGCAAAAAGGGAGTTCTGTTGCTTATTTCAGACAGCACAAATGTTGAGAGACCCGGCTACACAATGTCTGAAAGAACAGTGGGAGATACCTTTGATAATATTTTCAGAGGTACCAAAGGCAGAATAATCGTAGCAAGTTTTGCTTCCAACATTCACCGTGTTCAGCAAATAATCAATTCGGCTGTTAAGTATAACAGAAAGGTCGCATTGGTTGGAAGGAGCATGCTCAACGTGGTTAATACTGCCACGAAGCTGGGGTATTTAACCATTCCTGAAGGCACCATGGTAGATATCGACAGGATAAAAAATCTCAACCCGGAACAGGTTGTTATAATAACAACCGGCAGTCAGGGTGAGCCTATGTCCGCATTATCCCGTATAGCGGCGTCGACCCACAAGAAGGTCTCGATAAAAGAAGGGGATTTGGTTATTATTTCTGCGAACCCCATACCCGGAAACGAAAAGCTTGTTTATAAGGTTATAGACGACCTATTTAAAAAAGGCGCCGATGTAATCTACGACACCCTTGCCGAGACACATGTTTCAGGCCATGCTAAACAGGAAGAATTAAAACTTATACTTACTCTGGTAAAACCTAAATTTTTTATGCCCGGCCATGGAGAATACAGGATGCTGAAAAAGCACGCGAAGCTTGCCATGTCGCTTGGTATGGACGAAAAAAATATTTTTATCATGGAAAACGGCCAGGTTTTGGAGTTGACTACCAAAACAGCCATTATAAACGGAAGTGTGCCATCGGGCAGTATTCTTGTTGACGGTCTGGGAGTAGGCGATGTGGGTGATGTTGTTCTAAGAGACAGAAAGATTCTGTCAGAGGACGGGCTAATGATGGTTATTGCTCCAATGGATAAGAAAGGGAACCTTTTGGCCGGTATTGAAGTTATGTCGAGAGGTTTCGTCTACATGAAGGAATCAGAGGCTCTTATTGAAGAAGTGAGGAACATTGCCAGGGATATAATTATAAAAAATGCCGGCAAAAAGAATGGAAGTTACTCCAACATAAAAAATGCAATCAGGGATGAGCTAAGTAATTTCCTTTATCGTAGAACAATGAGAAAGCCTATGATAATCCCTGTAATAGTTGAAATCGAACCAGGAGAATGAGCGTTCAGGACGAAATGAGTAAGTGTGACAATTAGAGAAACCAAAATAAATATCATCAATAAAAACAGAGCTGTTTAAAACCATTTCGGTTTAAACAGCTCATTTTATTTAAGAGTTATTCCTACCTGTAATTTCTGTACCGGTAATTGACCTTACGTGAGGAATAGTACATGCTGCGGCGCCTTTTTTTTCTGATAATACGTAGGATAAAGCTTATGATGATAATAGCTATAATAGTTAATACCGCTGCTTTTACGCCGAATATAAAACGCTCGTCATTTATTATTTCTTTATACTTGTCACGTAAAATTGCTATTGTTGTTTTTTCTATCGGTTCTTTCGCAACAAGCTCCACTGTTCCGATTGTTTTCCCGTCATAGATATATTCAATTTTGCCTACTGTTTGTCCCTGTTCAATTGGAGCCACAAAAGGCTCGTTAAATGTTTTGACGATTTGCAGGTTATTATTCCGGATCTCTTCATCCAAAGGCAGGATATAGCTGAAATCATTGTTAGTTATAATCTCTACCTTTTTGCCGTCGACAGCATCCGCAACCTCATATCTTGCAACGTATTCTCCTTTTTTGGCCAGCTGTTGAAAACTGAAATTTCTAAATCCGTATTCCAAAAGCTTTTGCGAATCTTCAAACTGATGAGTCTTATCCTTTGCTCCAAGAACAACGGAAATAAGCTCGAGACCGTCAGGGTTTACAGCAGAAGCGACTAAGCATAAACCTGCTGTCTCTGTATATCCGGTTTTTATTCCTGTAACTTTGGAGTAATATTTTGAACGGGATTTTAGAAGCTCATTCGTATAAGTGAGATGGCCGGCCTTCCATTCATTACTTTTTCTAAAGTTGGTATCCGGCAATTTAAATTCGGTCCGTCCCACAACCTCTCTGAAGGCATCCAGCTTCATAGCTTCACGGGCAAGTATTGCAAGATCTCTTGCAGTTGTATAGTGATCCTCATCCTCCTGACCGCTGGAATTGGTGAAATGGGTACCCTTCAAACCCAGTTCAGCCGCCTTTTGATTCATAAGTTCGGTAAAACCTTCTAAAGTTCCGTCTTTTGATACATTTTCGGCAATAATGTTACTTGCTTCATTGGCTGAAGTTATCATCATCAAATCAAGAAGATCCCTGAATTTCAATGTTTCTCCGATCTTTATACCGGCAGTCACATAATCATAGGGAACACTGTTGATAGCATTTGCAGATGCTGTCATTTCATCATCAAGATCAGCATTCTCCAATGCGACCAAAGCCGTCATTATTTTAGTGGTGCTGGCAGGAGAACGCCGCTGATCTGCATTTTTTTCAGCCAGGACCTGTCCGGTTTTCATTTCAATAAGGATATATGCTTCAGCAGATATATCTGGTACTGTTTCGGCAAAGATCTGTAAGGGAAATGAAAGTGAAAGAATTACTATTATTAAGGTATATACTGCAATTAATTTAGCTTTCAAAAAATCAACCCCTAATTTATCTTATGTTAAAATAAAAATTAAAATAAAAGATTAGTAAATGAATAAATAAGTTTATTATACCGCCACATCATCAATTATAAAGTACAACAGGTATAAACTCAAGACCGGCGAGCCAGCCATTAGTTTCCAGATATGGGTTCCACAATCATTGATTTTTTAGCAAGATATGTAATAATATTGATAAAAAATGGAATAAGGAGTTAACCGTGGAGATAAATGTTAAAGGTAAGACCTATAGGATAGCATGGGAATATCTTGTTGCTCCCTGTTTAATTTTACTTTTATTTGCCGTTCTTATTCTGTCAAATTTCTCTTCTTTAAGACGGCACTGGATATCTTTTACGGAGAATGAGACAGTAGAGAAGACTGCAGAGGAACCGTTACAGTCAGTAAATCGGCAGGAAACCGGGATTACCGAAAGAGAAAAACAGCAGAATTCGGTTTTAACCGAGAATTCAAATGAAGAATATCAAGCGGAAGAATCATCAGAAAAATCAGGCAGGGTGAATATCAACAAAGCTACGTTGGAAGAGCTTATAGCCCTGCCATATATCGGTGAGACGAAAGCAAAGGCCATTATTGAATACCGAAATTCCAATGGTCCTTTTAAATCCGTTGAAGAACTGATCAATGTAAAAGGTATAGGTGCCAAGACTCTGGAAAAACTCCGTCCGTATGTAACTGTATTGATTTGGCTGACAGATTCTTATGGAATGTTTGAATGATATCAGGATCATGGGGTTAGTTTCTGTAGGACATGAAAAAAGATGTCTCCGCTCGGAGACATCTTTGATTTTCCGGTGAAAGTTTCAGGATATATTACTGCTGATAATACTGTACAATGGCTGAAGCGATAGTCTTAGCAAGTTTGGTCTGTTCCGCGTCATTTGTGAGCCATTCAAACGCTGTCGGGTTTGGCACGAAGTCGCTTTCTATAAGAAATGAAGGTGCCCAGGTGTTACGCGTTACATAGAAATTCTTTTTATTGACACCATGCTTGTTTTTTCCATGCTCTTTGATGACGGCATCGTAAACCAGTTGTGCCGCAGGCTTTGAGAGAGCTTCTCTGTAGAAGACTGCAAAGCCGCTGATTTTTGATATATCAACATCATCAGACATACTGTTGGCATGGAGAGATATAAACATGTCCGGCCGTGCATTCCTTGAGGCGGTAAGCCTGTCTGCCAGAGAAATCGTGGCATCATTGGTCCGGGTCATTAGGACTTTGGCCCCCTTTGTTTCCAGTTCTTTTTTAAGTTTAAACGCAAGGGCAAGGTTAATATCTTTCTCAGCGTAACGGGTTCCAAGAGGCCCGATTGCTCCCGGCTCACTGCCTCCGTGACCGGCATCCAGCATTATTGTAATACCTTTTAAGGGTTCTGTTGATGATTGTACTTTAGGTTTACGTTTAAGTATAAGTTTTATGCCGTCGTCGGTTTTTTCTATATAATAACCTTCAATCACAGAGTCATCTTTTCTGGTAAGTACATACTCTGAAGAGTATAAACTGGTGGTATTCTTTATAGATGAAATCAGCGAATCGGCCGGAAGATTCGGCAAGGCCGCCGAAGACGGAGCTGATACATTAAGTACGACATTTTGTCCGTCGTATGATACTATAGCAGCCGCAGGTAATGACATGGTAAGCTCAAAAACATCATAATAATTTCCGGCAGAATAGGCAGCGCTTTTTACGACCGGAGCCACCGGTTTATTAAGACTATAAATTTTGACTTTGTTTTTGTATACCCATTGGCCTGATGAAAGTCTTGCGTAACCGCCCGTCATGCCTGTAACATAGTCAATCATGCCCTTATATAACTCATAAGCAGCTCCGTTGCCAGAGACTGGCTCATTATATGTATCAATACATCATAGATTACTTCGGCATAGTAAGGAGCGCCTTTCATTATTACTCCGATTTCTGCGGGAGCGCTTTTGGATTTGACCGTTCCTTTATAATTAACAGTATAGACCGGTGCTCCCAGATTTATAATTCGCGGTGTTCCGGTGAAAGAAGGAATGGTATATTCAACTGAATAAGTAGCTTTATATAATCCGGAGGGATTGGTCGGTCCGGAGATTTGCTTCATGGAATATGTCTTTCCGTTCAGCTTGACCGAAACCGTTGCACCGGCCGGAGCCTGGCATGAAAGCGTGATTTTTTCTCCGGGCATCCGATATTCCTGAGATTGAGGGAATGTGGAGGATGCCGGTATCTCAACCGCATTCATTTTTTCATAGCCGGAAGGAGCCGTTCTTGTAATTGTACAGGTGGCACTTGAATTACCCTGAGTAAAGGTAAAAGTGTTTTTCCCGACAGAGAGGGGAACAAGCACGCCAAAATAGCCTTTTGGTGACCTATTCTCCACAAGCTTGCCGTTAAGATAAAGCGGCTGTGAAGGATCCGACTCTCCGTTCAAATAGAAGGACGACATGCTTGTTGTAATGTCCGATTCCGGACGGGATATTTTTACAGCTACTGCCGGCGTTTTGCCGTCCCGTCTTTCAAAGACGGCCTTTACAACATTGGTAAGGGCGGTATACTTAGCCATTGTATTATAATTATAAAAAATGCTTCCTTTAATAATACTACTGTTTTCATTCAATGCCAATTGTCTTTCTATTTCAGCAGTTCCGTACCACGGACTCTTGGGATCTGAATTTCCGGCTTTATAAGCGGCTTGGCCGATATATAGGTCCACATTTGTTCCTTTAACCGCATTTTCCCACCAGGCCGCAAGTTTTTTGTAATCAGCTACAGAGTACCCGATATTCCAATAGAGTTGGGGAGCGATATAGTCAATAATTCCGTTTTTGATCCAGTACAGTGAATCGGCATAATGACTGTAATATGACTGGAGACCATTTGTATCGCTTCCTTGAGGATTGCTGCTTTTATTTGCCCATATCCCAAAAGGACTTATTCCGAAACGGACATTGCTGTTCCTGCTTTTTATGGCGTTATAAACATCCCTGACCAATGTATTGACATTGTCGCGGCGCCAGTCATCGAGACTTTTTCCGGCTGTGTTATATTTCTTATAAGTTTGGGCATCGTCGAAATTCTTATCGGGATAAAAATAATCGTCAAAATGGATACCATCCACATCATAGTTCTCGATTATTTCAACAACGCCGTTTACAATAAGTTGCCTTACCTCGGGTATACCCGGATTGAAATAGATATTCCCGTCAGAATGCTTTACAGTCCATTCGGGATGTAGTTTGGCAGGATGTGTACTGTGAAGGGAAGCATAATCATGTTTGGGTTCACCTGACGCCCATTTTGTGACTCTGTAAGGATTTATCCAGGCATGAAGTTCCAGTCCTCTTTTGTGGGCTTCGGTGACCCAGTACTCAAGGGGATCGAAACCTCCGTCAGGTGCGACACCCTGCTTTCCTGTCAAATACTTGGACCAGGGAAAGATTTCTGACTTATACAAAGCATCGGCTGTCGGGCGCACCTGCAGGAAAACAGCGTTAAACCCTGTTTCCTTTGCATAATTCAGGATCCGTAGCGCTTCGATTCGCAAGTTTATTGAGTCGGTAGTAGGTTTTGTAGGATAATCAATATTCACGACTGTGGCGACCCATAACCCGCGAAAATCTTTGCCTTTATTACTTTTGGTATCAGTGGCGGCAAATGCTGACAGATTAAATAAGAAAATGAAAATGATTGATAAAATAAGGCTTTTTCTTATGTACTTCATGACAAACTCCATACTGTTTTATTTTTCCTAATTCTAATTCTATCATAAACAGCTGCTTTACCTCATAATTCGTACTGTTTTTTAAGAAAATTGTAACAGTACGGTAAGGTAAAAAAAGTAAAATCATGGTTTAATAATATAAGCTTTGATAAAAACTTTTATTGAAGTAAAATAGTAAATATCATATTTTCAATATGAAATATATTCCGTTGGGGGTATGCAACGATGATAAAGCGATATTATATGCCTACACAGGTTTTTATGGGAGAGGATTGTGTTAAATCCAACAGCCAGTTGTTTTTGCAAATGGGGAAAAAGGCGCTGATAGTTACCGGAAAGAATTCGGCGAAAATAAACGGGTCTCTTGATGATGTTCTGGAAGTGCTTAAGTCAAACGGGCAGGAATGGGCTTTGTATGACAGAGTTATGAGTAATCCTACCATAGAGAGCGTTTATGAAGGCGCCGCTTTCGCAAAGTCTGAAAATGTGGATTTTGTTGTCGCCATTGGAGGCGGTTCGCCTATGGATGCGGCCAAAGCTATAAACTTATTGACCTGCCAGGATATTCCAGAGGACAAACTGTATGAAGGACAATATTCGGATAGAATACTGCCTATGATTATGGTTCCTACCACCGCGGGAACTGGATCTGAGGTGACTCCATACTCTATACTGACCAATCACCGTTTACAGACGAAAAAAAGTATTGGTTCACCGATACTTTTTCCGAAGATAGCCATTTTGGACGCCAAATATACGGACAACCTGCCAAAAGAAATTACTATTAATACCGCGTTGGATGCTCTTTCACATTCTATTGAAGGAATGCTGTCCATAAATGCGAATCCAATAACAGATTCAATAGCGCTGGAAAGCATTCGACGTATTTCACTTTGTTTTGAGAATCTTAAATCCGGCCAACTGACCAGAAAACAAAGGTTTGAACTATTATATGCATCAACACTTGGGGGCATGGTAATTGCCAATACCAAAACTACTGCTGTTCATTCGATGGGGTATTCATTGACATATTTCCATGATATAGATCATGGAAGGGCCAATGGATTATTATTGGGAGAATTCTTAAGATATCTTGAGAAAAGCTGGCCGGAGCGTATCAAGGAAATCCTGTCGGCTATGGGAATGAGTACCGTAAATGAATTCATAACAATGCTGGATGAACTTTTAGGAGAAAGAGAAAAGCTCACTGACGAGGAAATAGAAAAGTTTGCGTCAATCGCAGCAAAGTCCCCAAATGTAAAAAACAGCCCGATAGTTCCCGATATGGAAGATTTAATTAGAATACTCAGGAACAGCATGAACAGGTAAAAAGGCGACGTATTACCGTAATACCAGGAATATGTTGACAGAATGTATTAAATGAAGATACCCCCAGTGGATGCGGCAAGTATCAATTATTATTTTCTGTCAGAGTAAACCGGCCCAAAAGTTGAGTGGCAGGCGAAACTTATATTGAAAGGAATGAAAAAATGATCAGCGAATCTCAAAAGGTACCGTTAGATGAACTAAATATGCGAATGAACAGATTCAGAAAAGAAATGGACAGGGCTCAACCGGACTGGGAAACAGCCGTAATATTCAGCAAAATCAATCTTTATTATTTTACGGGGACCATGCAGGAAGGTATGCTGTTAATCCCGAGAGACCAAGATGCCACCCTGTGGATTCGCAGAAGTTTCGACAGAGCCATGGATGAGTCGCTTTTCCCGCAAATAAGACCTATGGAAAGTTATCGCGATGCCGCAGGTACGATAAAGATCACCGAAACCTGCCATATCGAGACAGAAATAGTGCCTATTGCTTTATTACAGCGTTTTCAAAAATACTTTCCCTTTAAAACCATAAAATCATGCGATAAACAAATCAGCAAGGTCAGATCAATAAAGAGCCGCTACGAGATGTCGTTAATGGAACAATCCGGCGCAAAACATCAATATGTGCTGGAAGAATGCGTTCCAGGGATCTTAAGGGAAGGTATGAGTGAGACAGAATTTATTACAGAGCTATATTCTGTGATGATAAAGGAAGGTTTCCATGGAGTAGCCAGATTTTCCATGTTTGAAACGGATATAGGCATTGGACAAATAGGCTTCGGGGATAGTTCCATATATCCTAATTTCTTTAACGGACCTGGAGGCAACAGAGGATTAAGCCCTGCCGTGCCGTTTCTTGGCAGGCGGGATCGTAAGCTTCAAAAAGGAGATTTGGTTTTCGTAGATGCGGCTTTCGGGGTGGAGGGTTATCATACTGACAAAACCATGACATACATGTTTGGCAGCCCCCTTCCTGAAAGTGCGATTTCAAAGCATAAAAAATGCCTGGAAATACAGTACAGAATGTCTGAGATGCTTAAGCCCGGAAACATACCGGCAGAGATTTACAGAACTATTATGGGGAATCTCGATCCTGAGTTGTCCGAAAACTTTATGGGCTTCAAGAAACGTAAAGTTAAGTTCCTTGGCCATGGGATAGGGCTACATATAGATGAATATCCAGTCATAGCCGAAGGCTTTACAGAACCACTGGAACTGGGCATGGTTATTGCCCTCGAACCCAAAGTAGGAATAGAAGGGATCGGAATGGTGGGCATAGAGAATACCTTTATAGTTACCGACAAGGGTGGGCGTTGTATTACAGGTGATAATCCGGGGTTGATCGAAGTATACTGACCTGCGCCTGTCAAATTATTTCTGAGATCCTTCGACTCCGCTTCGCTCCGCTCAGGATGACACACCCCCGTGTTATTCTGAGCGTCAGCGAAGAATCTTACCCCAAATGTCATTCTGAGCGAAGCGAAGAATCTTAGTGTTAACATTAGTGTTAACATATAAGATCCTTCGCTCCACTTCGTTCCGCTCAGGATGACAGTGTAAATTCGTTCCGCTTAAAATAACAACCCCCAGGGTTTCTTATCGATCCGAATACAATCTTGCGTAGTACTCATCAAGCATTCTTTTCATTCCAAACTGTACCCTGGTCGTATTGATTGAGGCGGCCATCATATCTATCCATTTGTTTCTGTTGTTATAATAGGTAGGAAGTACTTCGTTCATAAGGCAGTTTTTCAGGGCTTTAAAGTCATGCTCGTCAGCTTTTGCTTCATTATCGCTTTGATAGGCATTTCCGAATTGCCATCCGTTTACGCCATGGTTGCAGACTTCCGGCCACCAGCCGTCAAGCACTGAAACATTAAGTACACCGTTCATGGCTGCTTTCATGCCGGAAGTTCCCGAGGCTTCTTTAGGACGTCTGGGATTATTCAGCCATATGTCAGACCCTCTTGTCATTATCTTGCCGATTTCCATGTCATAGTTTTCAAGGAAAACCACATTATCCGGATAACGTTTAGTCATCTCAATAATATCCGAAATTATTTCCTTGCCTTTATCGTCAAGAGGATGAGCTTTACCTGAAAATACGATTTGGAGCTTATTCTCTTTTATCAGTGGTTCAATAAAGGATCTTTCAGTGAATATAAGATTTGAGCGTTTGTAAGGAGCGGCACGGCGCGAGAAGCCAATCAGAAGTACATCCGGATCTAGTTTTATACCGGTTCTTTCTTCAACAAATTCAATAAGCTCTTTTTTATTATGCATATGCCTTTCCCACAACATATTGCGCTGTGTTTCAGTGCAGGAATAATTTTCAGCCAGCCTGAGCATTTCTTTATCGACCCATGTTGGGATATGGATAGCGTTTGTTATTCCTATAATTTCGCTTCTTCCTCTAACTCTTTTCCACATCTTGTTTGCCGTTTTCATATGCAGTTGTGAAACGGCATTGGATTTTCTGGCCAGCCTCAGGGCGCCGACAGTCATATTAAACGGGTCTCCGCCGATAACCTTTAACTGTCTTTTACTTAACCCAAGGTTTGCTCCCATATAGATTAAACGCTCTATGGGGTGAGTCTCGTTGCCCTCAATCACAGGGGTATGGGTGGTAAATACGACCTCTTTGCGTGTCATTTCCCACGCTCTTTTAAAAGACAGTCTTTGTTCCATTTTTTCTCTAATAAGCTCTAAGCCTGCAAAAAGAGCATGTCCTTCATTGAAATGAAAAACGGTGGGATGGTAGCCCAAAGCCCTTAAAGCTCTGACTCCGCCGATACCCAATACCATTTCCTGCGCGACTCTTTCCTCGCCGAACCATCCGTATAACTGGCCGGTTATCCATCTTGCATCGCCGTCATTACCTTCAACATCAGTATCTAATAGATAGAGGTTGTTAACATTATGGGCATTATACCTCCAGACCTTAATCTTTACATCTCTTTGGCATATTCTTACGGTAACCGTTATTCCCGTATCTTCCACGAACTCATAATTTCTGTTTTTGTAAGCGTCATAGGGCATATTGGTTTTCCAGTCTATCAGTTGTTCCCCATAACCCTGCTTCCATTTGATTCCTATTCCGACAACAGGATAGTTGTTATCGCATGCTTCTTTCAAGTAATCTCCGGCAAGTATCCCAAGTCCGCCGGCATATAGTTTCACATCGCTCTCTATGGCATATTCCATGGAAAAATAAGCTACAGTGGGTAAATTAATCATGATTATTCTCCTTTTAATATCTTTATCAGGGTTTAATTAACAGTAAAAAAATCTGTTTAATGTTTGATAATATTTTATGACAATATTTATTTATTATAAAGAATTTATTTATTATAAAGACATAAAGTTACAAGGGACGAGTTTTGATATACTTATCATTAATTAGTATCGACATTTGTTAATATATGATATTGTGAAAAACAGTGTTTAAAAGTAGAATAAAAGTTGTATCTGTCCAAGCAATTTATTTTTCCTTATGGAGGAACTGTATGAAAAACAATGGCAAGAGCAATAAAGGCAGTTTGATAAAAGGCTTAATTATAACAGGAATAGTTTTATTATTGGCTATAATATTAGTTTTTACGGTTATGTCTCGTAATAACATTAATAAAATTGTTTCCATGGAAGCTGGAGGAGAATTACCAGATGCCGGTGCTTTCTTTAAACATCCTACTGAAGATGCCGAATATGTAACCGATATGACGGTTATAAATCTGAACGAGCCGGGAATACATGATATAAGAGTAAGATCCGGGAAAAAAACTTATAATGTTAAACTGGAAATAAAAGATACTGTGGCGCCTGATGCCGAAATTGAGATGGTCGACATCTATGAGAGCCGTAAAGTTGAACCTGACGAGTTTATTAAAAGTGTTAAAGATGCTACTAAAGTTACAGTAACTTACAAGACTGAACCGGACTATAGCAAGACTGGCAGTCAACAGGTAGTATTAATTCTTGAGGATACATCGGGAAATAAATCGGAATTCCAGTCTGTATTGAGAATTTCCAAGGTAAAGCGACTTGTTGAGGTAGATATATCCGAAGGCAAATTTGATGTTAGTGAATTTTTAAAAAATGAAAAAGATACCAAAGATGCGGAAATTGTGGATACTCCGTTTCCTGACACATTAGGATTATTTCCGGTCAAGATAAGGGTCGGAGATACTATTTATGATTCAGCGGTTGAAATCGTTGACAGAACAGCGCCTGTTGCCAAAGCTGTGAACAGGAAGTTCTGGACGGTCGATAAATTTTCCGCTATGGACTTTGTCGAGGATATCGTTGATTCAACCAAAGTAACCGCAAGATTTGAAAAAGAACCTGATTTAACAAGAGTAGGGGATCAAACCGTCAGTATCATACTGACAGATGAAGGAGGAAATGAAACCAGACTGGAAGCGGTTCTTACCCTGGAAGTTGATACCGAACCTCCCAAGATTTACGGTGTACAGGATACCGTAGTTTATCTCAATACTCCTGTTGCATATAAAAAAGGAGTTTATGTCGTTGACAACAGGGATACTGATATTGAGGTTTCAGTGGACAGCAGCAAGGTCAATATAAAGAAAGTGGGATCATATAAAGTCATATATACTGCAACCGATGCTTCGGGAAACAGTACCAGCAGGGAAGTTACATATACGGTTAAAGAAAAACCTGCGGATCTAATCGACCCGGAGATTGTGGAGGAGATGGCAAGAGAAATTCTTGCAATAATTATTACCGATGATATGACTTTAAAAGAAAAGGCGTTAGCCATCTATAAATATGTCAATAAAAATGTTTATTATCTGGGCGGAAGACATAGTGACGACCTAATTACCGAAGCGTATTACGCATTTAAAAAAGACCCGGGCGATTGCTACACATTTTTTGCAGCTTCCGATATATTGCTGAATATGGCAGGAATCCCGAATATCAGAGTGGAAAGGTTAAGGTATGAGGGAGAGACGAATCACTACTGGCACATGATCAATTGCGGAGACGGATGGTATCATTTTGACGCCTGCATACATAAGCCGGAATTCTTTTCATTTATGCTGACCGACGCGGAAGCCGAAGCATATTCCAGGCAGAAAGGGCCCAATGCATATTATTACAGACATGACAAGTCAAAATATCCTGCAACTCCGGAGAAATAACATTTCGGGAAAAGGTAATAATTGATATGACAGGATAAATGTGCCAAAAGGCATTGGTACTTTGTTTTACAATATATTTATGTTAAAATGTAATACGATTTATTTGCTGACATTACTTAAACAGGTTTTGACATGCTGTTTGCAAAGTTTTGGAGGAGACTTATATGCGTTTACGAAAGAATAAAAGAATTTACAGATTTTATATTATAGTTTGCGTATTGATTACTTTGCTTATATTGCTTATGGCAAACGCTTTTAAATATAGCGGCGTTAATAAAAAGGTTACCATCGAAGCAGGATTGGACCTGCCGCAGGCAAATGTATTTTTGAAAGATCATACAAAACAGGCCGTATATGTCTCGGATATTAAAAATATAGATACGAAAAAGCCCGGAACATATGACTTAAAAATAGAATCCGGCGGAAGAAAGTATAAAGTCAAACTGGAAATCAAAGATACTTTGGCTCCTGAGGCGGAAATTAAGAATGTTGACCTTTATGAAGGCCGCGAGGTAGAACCTCAGGAATTTATAAAGGGTATAAAAGATGCTACGAATGTTACGGTGGCATATAAAACAATACCTGATTTCAGTAAAATAGGGATTCAGGATGTTGTTCTGGTACTTAAAGACGAGGCAGGAAATAAAGCCGAATACCAGGCCAAGTTAAGGATTTCTAAGACAAAAGAGAGCATTAAAGTTGATATTGGTAACCGCGTATTTAAAGTTGAGGACTTTCTGAAGGATAAGAACGATCTTGCGAAAGCAACCATTCTTGAACCTTCAAGCGTTCCGGAAAAGATGGGAACCTATCCTGCGAAGATAAAAATCCATGATATTATTTATGACTCGAATATAATAGTTACCGATTTGACTCCTCCTGAAGGAGAACCTGTGGATCAGCAAATCTGGCAGAATGATCAGATTGAAGCATCCAAATTTGTTACCAATATAAAAGATTTAACTGCTGTTACGGTCAGATATAAAGAGCAGCCGGACTTTTCGCTTGTCGGTGAGCAAACGGTAAGAATTATTTTGTCGGATGAGAACAACAATGAAACCGAACTGGAGGCGAAGCTGACTGTAATACAGGACACAGAGCCGCCCCAGATATACGGCGTCAAAGACAATACCATATATATAGATACTCCGGTTTCATTCAAAAAAGGCGTATATGTATATGATAACAGGGACGGGGAAATCCCGGTACAGGTGGACGCTTCCAATGTCAATCAAAAGGTGGAAGGACAATATAAAGTTATTTACACCGCAACCGATTCGTCGGGAAATACTGCCCGTAAAGAGGCTATATATACTGTCAAGAAAGAAAGAGTTACCATGGAGCAGCTTGAAAAGCTTGCCGATGAGATATTAGCCAAAATCACCACCCCAGATATGGACCTGAGGGAAAAAGCCTGGGAAATATATAAATATGTTAACAAACATCTTACTTATACAGGATATTCCGATAAAA
>Ga0134103_1001934_pt1 | contig 17454 bp, 14 predicted proteins | sample 14_taG_2_FD_94445 | JGI IMG/M metagenome (GOLD analysis project Ga0134103, IMG submission 94445) | Switchgrass degrading microbial communities from high solid loading bioreactors in New Hampshire, USA - 14_58_20_212_A1 metaG | ecosystem: Engineered > Bioreactor > Semi-continuous > Anaerobic >...
GAAAACCAGCATGTTGATAGCCTGCAGGCCAAAAATAATCCTCATCAGGTTAACCCGCCCAATCTTGTCGGATATGGCACCCCCGGAAATCCTGCCGGTAGCATTGAATACTGACAATAGAATCACTAAATAGAATCCGCCTTCCCATGAAATCTGGACCTTGGCAATATTGGCGGCGTGAGCAATGATCATCAGGCCGGCCGTTGAGGAAATCATAAACATGATCCAATACCTGTAGAAACTGGAAGTCTTAATGATATCTTTAAGGCCCATATCCCTGACGGGTGTGCTTACAGTTTTCTTAGCCTGTTTTTTGGGCGTTCCGCTGCTAACCGGCACATATCCGGCGGGAGGGTTTACCAGGAACTGAGACAGGATCAGCATAAGGACTAGGGCTCCAATCCCCATGTAAATAAAAGTTTTCTCGATGCCTACAGCATTAAGCAACCCATTGGCAAGGGGAGAGTAGACCACAGCGGAAATACCGATACCGGCGACGGATACTCCCGTCACCATTCCTTTTTTTTCCGGCGGAAACCACTTGACAGCCGGGGGAACGGTAGACACATTGGCAATCCCAATGCCGGCCCCGGCAATAACGCCAAAGGAAATAGCCAACATGACCGGATTGAGGAACACCCCTGAAAGAATAATCCCGACTCCCAATAGAATGGAGGCAATGGTAGCCGTAATTCTTGGCCCTTTGGTGTCCTGCAGCCTCCCGAATATGGCCATGGCTATAACAAAGGTCACAGTAACGAGGGTATAGGGTAATGAAGCCTCTTTACTGGTCCAATTCAGATCATTTATCAAAGCCTTACTGATAATACTCCATATATAGAGAATCCCAATTATTAAATTTATGGCGAAAGATACGCACAGGACAGCCCAGGCCTTTCGGCGCGACGCTTTCTTCATGTTTTTTCCACCTTCGTAGTATTATTTTTTATCCACATTGTGCAAATAATTGCTTGGCTTTAAACAGTAAACAACCGCCGCTACACTCGCCAAATTCGCGCTTGTAGCAGTCCCTACACTCCTCCGAGGTCCAAAGCTTATGGGCCGGTCTATCCACAGTATTTATATAATGGTTTCTAAGCTCTCCGATGCTGCGGAAATCACGGATATCCCGTTTTGTGTATTCGGACAGACCAAAGCACCGTATAGCGCGCAGATCTGGCAGGATGTCGATTACCGGTGTGCAGTTGTGAGTCTCGCAGACAATGGAGCGCTGCCAAAATGACTCCGAATATCTCCGAGATAACGCTGAATAAAAGACTTCTTTGGCTGCCATCATGCTGTCATGCTCATCCTTGGTCAGCACGCAGGGGGGTAAAAAGTTGCAGTCGAATCCCGTTAATGTGCCACAGCGGATCATATCGCAAACAAACCTCATGGCAACATTTTTCATTTCTTGAAAATATTCCAGAGGATTTTTTCCTTTTAGGTCACCTTTTTGAGGTACGGATATGGACAGCCTGATAACGTCAAAGCCTATCTCCCGAACAAGGGAAATCACATAGGAATAGTCAAAATCCGGTTTGTAAATATTCACGCTCAGGCGGAATCTTCCGTCGCCAAAGTGCTCTTTCTGAAACTTAAGGAGGTTTTGGCGCATTTTTTCAAAGGCTTTCGTGCCCATATCCTCAGGAGAGTTACAGTTGACGAGCATGCGGAACTTTGGAGAGTCAAGTATATCCGGTGCCAAGCGGTCCAGTTCCACTGCGTTTGTAAAAATCATAACAAGATCGGAACGAGGGTCCCTAATCGCAATACGCATGGCTTCGTTTATATGTTTATAAAGCAGAGGTTCACCACCGATAATGCCCACCTGACGGTCACTATTGTCGCTCAGAACAAAATCCAAAGCCTTCCGGAAATCCTCAAGCGTCATTTCTTTAGGAGACTTATTAACAAATTCTTCCGCAAAACAGTAGGGACAGCGGAGGTTGCAGGTTTCGTTGACCATAATATTTGCCATTATAGTTTCTCCTTTTGCGTTGAGAGATTAAATTAATTATAAACTTAATTTTTCCAAAAACAAATGCAATTTAAGATAAGGAGCCGCCCAAAAGGGCGGCTTCCTTTATGAAGACCAATTGCTGTCCGCCGGGTTTAGAGAGGAATATCACCAAGATTGACATCAAGCTCTGTGGCGTCAATATTATCGATGACTTTTGACTTATTACCAGCTTTGATTTCCAGTTTGTACTTGCCGTCCGGCAGGTTTTCAAACCAGAAATCACCAAAGTGGTTGCTGGTAACGCTGTAGGTCTTACCTTCGCCGGTAAGTTTACATTCAGCACCGATAATAACTTCGTCCTCAACCGGATCGAACAGGGTCCCCGCGATAAACTTCTTAGGTAAGCCTTTATAGTAGACGCGTGGTTTCATTTTATCCGCAATTTCCGGCTTGTAGAACTCAGCATCTTTTATGAATTCTTTTGCTTCTTCGGAGTCTTCATCTACAATCCGGATGCAAAGAGTGGGGCAGTTGTCGGAACATCTGGTTTCTTTCCAGCCTCCGTCAATCAGATGTGCGCAACCTGTGCATTTCTGAGCAATGTTCAGGTCCTCGTTGAAGTAAATCACATCTTCATACGGGCAGGCTTCTACACATCTACGGCAGCCGGTGCATTTTTCGGGATCAATGATAACCAAGCCGTCGTCTCTCTTGTAGATGGCACCTGCGGTGCATACTTCCTTGCAGGTGGGGTTGTCGCAGTGCATGCACAACCCTGGTCTGTAGGCGACTTTTACCTTGGGAACCGTACCACGAACCTTTTCATGCAGCTTAAACCAGAACTGTCCGATCTCTGGCTGAGGCTTGGCAATTGGGGTCCAATCGTTACCCACATGCTCGTCCTTACAGCCTATTTGGCAGCTGTAGCAACCGTTACAAATCCTGCAGTCAACCAGAAATACTTTTTTTCCCATTATTCGTCCCCCCTTACAACCCAGGCGGTAGCTTTCAATCCGGAAGCACGGTCATATTCGCGATTCCAAGCCTCGGGATATTCTGTTTTCCATTTTTCGTATTCTTCCATGGTGACTTTTTGTACTTCAACTAAGAAGGAGGTAGTCGCCTGGCCTCCGGCATGTCTGGAGGTGAGTCCACCCGGCGAGATAAGGTTTATCGCGCCGCCGCGGTCTAACTTGCCAGGGATGATTATGTCTGTCCGCGCACCATGGTCGACGGAGACAACTCCCGGCATGATACGTTCCATAACCAGGGCTCCGCATAACACAATACCGCGCTCGTTAAACACTTTGACGATATCGCCGGTCTTGATTCCTCTGGCCGCCGCGTCTTTGGGGTTAATCCAGCAGGGCTCATAGAGGTAACCGTCGAATCCTCTGATCTTACCGGTCATGGCTTCTTTAGTCCACGGGATATCGTCAGCCTGAGCATGAACTCTCCATCTAGGATGGTTGGTGATAATCAGCAATGGGTAAGTCCGAGCTCTTGGGCTGGAAAGACGTTCGTCGTGGGTAATACCTTTCTCGATCCATTGCGGGTAAGGAGGACGTTCTTCGTCGTTCGGGAAATATTTCTCAAGATTGGTTGAACAAAACTCCAGTTTTCCAGTCGGCGTCGGCAAAGGATTCTTTTCAGGATCCTTGTAGAACTCGTACAGACCGGCAGGGAGTTTCTTCCAGTTCTTAGAAACGGGGATTACCATGTAATCCTTTTCTTTGAACTCTTCCCATGGAACGATCTTATCAAAGTTCATTCCCTTATAGACGCCTTCTACATATTCTTGAACCGTCCTGCCAATGGTTACTTCTTTTTCCAGGCCGAGCTTCTTGGCTATCTCAACAACAGCTTCGAAGTCACTCTTCGACTCACCAATCGGTGGAATAGCCTGTCTCATATTAATCATGGTCTGGAAGTGTTCACCGTCGCGGACACAAGGCATAACGTCGTCCACTTCAAGCGTTGTATTCGTAGGCAGGATTATATCCGCATAGAGGCAGTCATTTTCCAGCCATGGGTGCTGAGCCAGAACGAATTCGATCTGCGGGCTGCGGATGGTCATGCCGATATCGAAACCGTCGCCCCAGCAGGTCTGACGGCAAGGGGTATCCGTCCATACCATACGGATCGGAACACCGTCGTAATCGATTTTTTCATAAATTTTTTCGATGTCGGTGTCGTCATGAGCAAGATCCTTCTTATCCGAACCGGTAAAGCGAAGATCTCCTTTTTTGCACGGGTAGGTATATTTTATCACTTGGTCAATGGGCTCTTCCTCATGGCCGCCCGTACCCCAGAACTCAATGGATTTGTCAGTGCCGGCCTTGATGGCTGCTTCGATTAGGGTCTTCGGAATCAATTGCTTACCCCATGCCTGAGGTGTGCTGCGGTGCGGGGTGAAAATTCTTTCATAGAGCTCAGGATCCTTAGCTTTTAAAGTTTCAAAGGTTCCCGAATACTCTTGGAAGCCTCCAGCTGTATCGGTGCTGGCAATGTCATAGTTCAACTGATCCCACGTAATGTTCTTCGGCATACCCAGGTAAGCAATCTGAGCATGGTGTACACCCGGTTTGCCCAGGCCTTGCATTCCTAAAAGGATAACCTCAAGCCGCGCAGGTTCTGTTGAATATGGACCGCGGATATATCCACCGCCAAAGTAATGGCCCACTGTAGTTCTCTTCTTGGCCCAGTGTCTTGCCAAGGCTTTGATTGTGTAGGATGGGATTCCGGTCTTTTCGGAAGCCCATTTCGGGGTCTTCGGAACGCCGTCCACTTTACCCAAGACATAAGCTTCAATCTTGTCCATACCAACGGTATGTGTTGCGACATACTCTTTGTCGTATGTGCCTTCGGTGACCCACATGTAGATGATAGCCAATTGTAGTGCCGCGTCGGTATTCGGAAGGATCGGTATCCACTTGTTGGCGTGGATGGCAGCCGAATAGTTAAGGTCGGGACAAATGTATACTTGCTCAATTCCGGCTTCTTGCCAGAAGAACATCAATCTACTTGCAAACTGGCCGCGGAAGCCCCAGGGAGTGGTCTCAAGGTCGCCGCCCTGGACTATGAGCAATTCGGTATTTTCTGTTATGTCCTTAACAAGGTTTTCCGCAGGGGCCATATTACCGATAAAGCCTTTGCCCCAAACGTGTTTTGCTCCCCAGTACCAGCCTTCCCAGCTGTCAGGGTTTCTAACCTGCTGGGTGAAACCGCCCATTTGTTTGAGCAGCAGTGTGCTACAACCGTGAGGAGCATGGATCAACTTACTTTCAGAGTGACCGTCGCACTGAACCAAAATCGCTAAAGGACCGTATTGTTTATGGATGCGCTTGATTTCAGATGCGATGATATCCGTAGCCTCGTCCCAGGAAATACGAACGAACTTGCTCTTACCACGATTTTGTGGGTTGCGTTCGCCGTTGGGATCCCAGTCGACGCGTTTTAACGGATAGGGAATGCGGTTCGGGGAATATGCCCTCTTCTTGTAGGCAAGTCCCCAGGGAGGAGGCAATGATTTACTCAACGGCCGGAGTTTGACACCGTTGCGCTCCATCTCCCATGGATTGAAGCTTTCGTAGTCGTACTTTGAATCATAATGAAGTGGCCTGATGCGGACGACTTTCCCGTCCTTGACATCAACGTAAGCGGGGCAAGCTCCGAAAATACCGCCACTCAGATTGATTGCCTTTACAACGGTCTTATCGGCCCCTACAGGCGGTGGAGCTGTGCCAGGGATTGGCTTGATCTTGCTTTCCGTAGACAAGTGATTACCTCCATTCCTAAATATTTTTGTATTTAACTTTATTATATGGCATATTTTTGTGAAAGTAAATATTATTTCCAATATTGCCAAAATTTATACTAATCATTATTTTCTTTATGCTATAATTATACATGGGAAAATATGTAATAATAAATTTTTGCATTTTATCTGACTAAGCAGGATAATTTCAAATTCTATTCGATAGTAACGATACAAGCATAGCTATCTGTCAACGGCAGTACCGTATGAGGTACGAAAATTGGAGGATTCAAATGAAAAAAATAAATACAACTAAAATTGATGATTTAATGCAATCTGCACTTAAGAAATATGAAATAGCCAGGAAAAAATTTGATTTTGAAGATTATTACGGTGTGTTAAACGACGTCCATAATTCAACAATGGATATGGGGCATGCTCTCTTGGCTTTATATGGAACCGGAGTTGCCAAACATACCGGTAATTACGTTTATAAAATCGTGATTTCTCTTTATGATTTAAGAGAAAAGAAAAAAATACCAAAATGTTTATTCTGTTATTTTGATGCCTATGTCTTTTGGTTAAATCCCGAACGTCAGTCCTTTTATTCAGACCAAGGAAAAGAAAAAGCAAAAGCAGCCTTGGAAAAGGCTATGTATTTATGGAATTGGATAATGGAAATTATAAAAAGGCCCGACATCGATTACTGTTCAAGCTGTAATTTTCCTTGCAAATGCAAATACGATCTCTTTGAGGATGAGGATCTGGACTGTAAACAATGCCTCAATCACAGAAACATTTCTGTATCATTAGATTCAATATCCAAAAGGGGATAAGAAGGGGCAAACCTATGAGCATGTTTGTTTAAATGCGTAAAAGTCCTAATATTTTTAATACTTTTTCAATTTTTATTTGTGATGTATTTCACTTGCTAGGGCAGGGGGGCTGAAATTACAAACAGGAGGGAGAGAATAATAAAAACGAGAAAGCGAATGAAAATTAATAAATGATGATCCCAGATGTGTTTCCCGACATCTTGGCATTCACACCAATACCATGAAAAAAGTCATATTAAATATGTAAAACCATTAGAATACATACAACGTTTATTTTGACGTTTATTTTTTGTAATAGTGATTACCCAGAACCATAAATGACTATTAAGATCCAGACAAATAATTAATGACAAATAATTAATTTAGGATAAAGCAAAGCTTCTAAGAAAAGATTTAGCAAACCTTTGAAAAGAGTAATAAATTTGTTAATACAAAACACCTTGCCATTTAATTTAAACGCCTTATAAGGCAAATATGAGCCCGTCTTTTTTCTGATTTGATTTAAGAATATATCGATCAAGGAAACTATATTGTGGCCAAAGCAGTTTAATTAGTGATAATTGGCAACTGGAGAAAAAAGCTATAAGCAAAATAAGCGGCAAAATTATAAACCGGTAAAGCAAAAAGTGAAAAGCAAATAAGTAAACAAAAAAACAAACAATAGAGAAAAGTTATACGACAAAAAAAAGCAAATAAAGCCGTTCAAAAATAATTCTATTTTATCAAAGTTTATATTAATAAATCCTTTTTTGCCCCTAAAATAATTTACATAATATTTATTATGGGACTCATTATTTTTATAACCCTGTTTGTAAGATTATTTTAATTCGCTTTTATGAAGACTTGAATTTAAGACTTCTTCCTCTGCTCTCGTACTCTAATGCCTCTTATGTTCTTACTTTTGTTCTCACTTTATGATTGTACTTTCTTTCTCTTGATGAAACTCCCATACTTTTATAAAGGGATACGGATTAATCCACTCTCCGTTGGAAAGCTCAATACCAAAATGCAAGTGATCCGGAGTGGTAAGTGCATCGCCCGTATTGCCCATAGTTCCGATAAACTCTCCTTTGTCTATTCTTTTGCCGACCCAAAGATGTGGATTAATCTGGTCCAAATGAGCATAGTAATAGTAGTTTCCGTCTTTACCCCTAACGCCTACCCTTTCTCCTCCCAGTCTATTCCATCCCAATCTTTCCACAGTTCCCTCACAAACACTAAAGATTGGCGTGCCTTTTTTGTTAAATAAATCCGTTCCTTGATGAGTCCTCTTCCCCCCTTCTCTATCGGCTCCAAAAGTATCTTCGTAATAGCAAGCCTCTTTCAACGGAAATTGATATTCTCCGGGCGTATAAATTGGATATTTGTCAAGAACTTTTCTTATGTAAATTGCCCTTTTCCTTAAATCCTTATTTATACCGGTCCATTTTAACGATTCTAACCCTATGTTTTGATCGAGTTGATAAAATAAAGATCTTATAAAAGTCTGTGCTTCCCTTTGAAAACCTTTTTCCTTATTTGTGAAATATTTCACTGATTCGTTTACCGCCACATAATCTTTCCAAAAATTCGGTTTATTTTTTTGCCAAAATATTACTTCCTCAGGTGAAATATTTGCTAGTAATTGATAATCGGCAGCAGTTGCCCGTTCCTGGTAAATGAATATCTTCCATACTATAAACCCAAGCATACAAGTTAAAACTACAGCAATCATTAAATGAATTAGACTGTAAAAACAGCTTGCATAGCCTTTAAAAACTTTCATAAAACTATACCTCCATATATATAAAATATGGAGGTTTATTCTAGATATAACTTTATGTCCTTGGAGCTTAATATTTCCTTAGCAAGCATAACAGTTAATTCACTTGCTGACCGGAATATAAATGGTTTGCCCTGCCTCAATATAAACGTTCTTCAATTTATTAAATCGCATTACCTGTTTTATCAGGCCTTCTGAAGTCCAATTGTAATTTTTTGCCGTCAAATCCCATAAGGTATCTCCAGGTTGAACAATTATTTTTTTAAAGATAAGACCTTCATACTCTATTATTTGATCATTATCGGCAGTTTGAGCGGAGCTTTGATTTATGCCCAGAAAGCCGATAATAATTATCGCCAAGAAAAGAATCAAGGCAATTTTTATGCAGACCCCTATCCCCTTCTTCTTTGACGGGCAGGCTTTAAAACTATTTATCATCGGTATCCCTCCCTGATAAATGGCTTATACCAAACATTTGTTCTGTATTGATTTATATTTTATACCGAACAATTGTTCGAGTCAAGAATTAATCGAACATAAGTTTGCTTTTCGCTTTAAATATGTTACAATTATAGTGCAATGCCTAATAATTCCAGTACAGGGATTTAATCTTGCCGTAAAAATAATATTGTGTTAGCAGGGAGTGATATGATGACCACGGACCTTTCCGCGCGCCAGTTGGCAATCTTAAATTTTATTAAAAGCGAGATTGCCTCCAAAGGCTATCCCCCATCAGTTCGTGAAATCGGAGATGCTGTCGGTTTAACCTCAAGTTCCACAGTACATAATCATTTAAACACTTTAGAGAAAAAAGGCTTTATCCGGCGTGATCCGACCAAACCTAGAGCAATAGAGGTTCTTGATTCCTTGAACGAATTTGCCGCACACAAAATTGTGCATGTTCCTATCATAGGACGGGTGGCAGCCGGTCAACCAATTCTGGCGCAAGAAAATATTGAAGACACCTTCCCTGTCCCGTCTGAACTGGTAAAGTCGGACACCGTCTTTATGCTTAAAGTACAGGGTGATAGTATGATTGATGCCGGGATCTTGGACGGTGACTTGGTTTTAGTCAGACAGCAACACACCGCCAATAACGGGGATATTGTTGTCGCCCTGCTAGAAGATGAAGCTACAGTAAAACGCTTTTATAAAGAGAAAGACCGGATTCGTTTGCAACCTGAAAATCAATATATGGAACCTATATATGTGCGGGATGTTTCCATTTTGGGCAAAGTAATCGGGGTATTTAGAACGCTGGTTTAAAACAACAAAGGACATAACGAGACAAGTATTCGTTATGTCCTCTGTTTATCAAATAATCATATCCTTTTCTTTTGAAGATCTTCTATATTCTTTTCAGCGTCACCACCACAAGTTCCGGCCTGTTGAATATTCGCTGCGGAAATATACTGTTTCCAAGTCCCCGGCTTATAACCATAGCCGTATTTCCCATGGTATGTAAACCGCTGGTATATTTGGGGAGAAATCCCTGTCCCGGGGCCACCAGACCACCGATCATAGGGAGACGGATTTGGCCGCCGTGAGCATGCCCGGTAAAAACCAAATCTATACCGCATTCGGCATATACCTCAAAAAATTCGGGGCGATGGGCAAGTAAGATATTAAACTTATCTTCTACCCTGTTGGCCTTAATAATTTCTTTTATTATCTTCCCCTGTTCTTCCGTGCCATATGGATTTGAAAGCTTATTTTTATAGGATTGGGGATCGACAAGACCTATAAAATTAAAGTTGCCGCCCCGAAATTCCACAATATTGGCTTCATTGTCCAATATTATAACCCCGCAAGCTTTTAACCGGGATTGTAATTCAGGATACATATTTGATTGTTCTTCATGATTACCGGAAACAAAATAAACAGGAGCAAGAGAAACTGCTTCCTTTACCAAATCCAGAGCAATATCCAAATTGGTACAGTTCCGATCAATTAGATCGCCGGTTATAACGATGAAGTCCGGTTGCTGCTCTTTTATGGCAGCAGCAAGCCGACCGTGAAATTCCTTGTTATGCAGATCGGAAAGATGGACAATATGTAATCCGTTCAAGGCAGAATCCACTTTATCTCCGGCATATTCATAATGAGAGATAACTATACTGTTATTTTGCCAGCTGCAAAACAACAAAAGGATAACCACAAGGAAAATAACAATGAGCAAATTCTTTTTCATCCTCTTCCCCGGATAATTGTTTTCCGCCATATTCCATCAATACAATCTGCGGTTTCTTTCATCCTCAAAACTGTCCATGCCCAGTTCTATTAGCTTATCGAGCAAAGCAGGATAAGACAGGCCGCTTGCTTCCCAAAGCTTGGGGTACATTGAAATCTGGGTGAACCCAGGCATGGTATTGATTTCATTGATAAATATTTGGTCATCTTCTGTTACAAAACAATCTACCCTGCCCAGACCCTTGGCTTCTACCGCCAGGAAGGCTCGCCTGGCATATTCTTGCAGTTTAGCGACCACACTTGCTTTCAGCTCCGCCGGCACTATGATTTTCGAACCGGTATCCAAATACTTGGCTTCATAATCATAAAACTCTTTGCTGGGAACAATCTCCCCCGGAACAGATACTTGGGGGTTATCATTGCCGAGAACACTAAGCTCTATTTCCCTGGCCTTCACCCCTTTTTCCACTACAATTTTCCTATCATATTCAGCGGCCAAAGCTAAAGCTGTCCATAATTCATCTTCATTATTGGCTTTGGATATGCCCACGCTGGAGCCCAAATTGGCGGGTTTAACAAAGCAGGGATAACCGATGACTTGAGAAATTTTTTCTGTTATTTGCTCGATCTCTCTTAATTCATGGCGCCAAATAGTCAGATAGGGCACAATCGGCAATCCGGCGTCGCGAAAAGCTATTTTCATTTTGTCTTTGTCCATCCCTAAGGCTGACCCCAAAACTCCCGACCCCACATAAGGCAGCCCGGCCAGCTCAAACAAGCCCTGAATAGTCCCGTCTTCCCCCCTTGGTCCATGCAGTACCGGGAAAACTATATCGCATTTGCCTTCATTGGGAAGCGGATTACCATCTAAAGCTATGAATCTCGGGTTTTGTGGATCAATCACCAAAGTCACCTGCCTATGATGAGGGAGAATTTGGCCTACATTTTCCCTCCACTCCTCAGGTTTTACTCCCCAGTACCAAAGTCCTTCCTTGGTGATGCCAATTGTTTCAATGTCATATTTGGCGCTGTCCAACGCCTTAAATACGTAACTTGCAGAAACAACGGACACTTCATGTTCCCCTGATTGTCCCCCAAAAATTAAGAGTACCCTGGTCTTTTTGTTCATTAAGAATAGTCTCCCTTCAATTACTACTTATAGATATGGATTAAGATTTGATATTATTCGGGTTTATTGCCTTGCTTATTCATATTAATGGTAAACCTTGATACCGAAGTTAAATACACTCCCCCGATCACTATAATTCCTCCCAATATTTGGTTCAAAGTAATTCTTTCCTGCAAAAATAAATAAGCAAACAAAAGTGTAAAAACCGGTATCAAGTTTATAAAGACCGAAGCTCTCCCCGCCCCTATTATGCCTACTCCTTTATTCCAAAAAACAAGCCCGAAAATGGCAACTCCGACGATAAAAACGAGCGCCGCTACCAAAGCAAAAGAAGCCGATTGCTGCCAGCCCGGCTGGTATTGGGCAATTCCGAAAGGCAAGAAATAAAAAAACGAGATAAGGGTCACATAGGCAGAAACATAAACTGCGGATGTGGCTTGAATTTGTTTTTTGGAATAAATGGTATATAGAGACCAACAACAAACCGCACCGATTATGAGGATATCTCCAACATTAAAGGTCAAAGACCTGACCACCTCCCAGGAACCGTCGGTGATAACCCAACCCACACCCAGGAAGGATACCAGCACTCCCAAAAGCTGATATTTGCTCATCTTTTCTTTAATGAGCAACCTGGAAAGCAAAATGGTAAATATTGGTGTGGTGGAGTTGATCAAAGATCCTTTGATGGCCGTAGTTGAAGTTAAGCCGATATATTGGAGAAAATTAAAACCAAATTGCATTAAACCTAAAAAAATAAATATGCCAATTCCTTTTATGGATATAGTTTTTCCGGTTGCAATCTTTAAGTAGAGCAGTAACAGAATGGTGCAAAAAAACATTCGAATTGTAGCTCCTACCATCGGTGGCAAGACCTGAACCACATAACGCACCGCCAGCCAGTTGCCGCCCCATAGGGCAGCCGCCCCGAGCAGAAAACAATAAGCGAGCAAATCGTTTTTATCTTTTACCATCCTGCATCACCTTTTCAAAAATCTATTCACAGGAACTTGATCTGGAACAATGGCCAATAACACAACTGAACTTCGCCGATAACCTTTTCTATAGGAATACTCCCCCACTTTCTCGAATCGTTATCATCCAGGCGGTTGTCATTAAGGACAAACACATGGTTTTTAGGAACAACCACAGGGGAAAATTCCAAGGTTACCGGAGTTGACAAATCCGGTTCATAATAAGGCTTATTATTGATGTAAACATAACCGTTACGGATTTCAACCGTATCCCCGGCCAAACCGATTACTCTCTTTACTGTTGCCTTTTCAGTTGCATTCGTTTCTGTTTCTTTATATAAAGCTATAATGTCTCCCCGATCCAAAGTCCTGTTTCTCAATACTTTCGATACCAACACCCGGTTATTGGACTCCAAGGTAGGCAACATACTGTGATCCTTAATTGTTACTACTCCGAATACATAAGTCTGGCTGAACCAAGATATGGCCAAAACCATTATTACTATTTCCACAAACTCCAAGAAAAATTTTGCTGTATTATTGACAATTCTTCGGTTAAAACCAGTTGTTTTTCTAGCTGGCATGGTACGACCCCTTAGGTGTCAAACTTAGGAAAATATAATTATATTCCCAAAACAATTTCACCTATCAAAGTAAGTTATTTTCTTTCAAAAAATTAGCTGCCTCAAGATGGGCACTTTTAGCATACAAATGGGAAACAGCGCCTTGAATATAAACCGCATACGGTTCACGCAACGGGCCATCGGCAGATAACTCACTTGTCGCTCCTTGAATAAATGTCCCACCGGCCATAATTACCTGATCCTTGTACCCCGGCATTTCCCCCGGTACGGGAACAACATGAGAGTCAATCGGAGATCCCTTTTGGAATCCTTGGCAAAAAGCAATCATTTTCTGTTTATCTGCAAACTTAATGGCTTGAATTATATCCGTCCTTTCATCCCAAGGCCCGGGATGCACTTCAAAACCTAGCTTGTGCCAAAAAGCTGCCGCAAATATTGCTGCTTTTAGAGCCTCACTTACAGTCAAAGGACTGAGAAAAATTCCTTGATAAAGTAACCTCAGCTGATCTAAAGTGGCCCCTACTTTAAAATCAATACCGGGAGCGGTAAAACGAGCGGCTGCTTTTTCCACAAGATCCGCCCTGCCGGCAATGTATCCACCAGTAGGAGCTATTGTTCCCCCCAAATTTTTGATCAAAGAGCCTGCCATTAAGTCTGCACCCACTTCTCCCGGTTCTTTATCCTCCACCAGCTCTCCGTAACAATTATCCACAAAAATTGCGATCCGGGGATACTTGCGCTTGGCATATGCCACAAACTCCTGGATTTGGCTTATGGACAAAGAACTTCGCCATTCATAACCTTTAGAACGTTGCAGGATAAACAGCTTAGTCCGAGGGGTCACCAATGTATCCAAGTTCTCATACTGGATGTTGTTATGCTCGTCTAAAGGCAGGATATCACAAGATACTCCAAAGTCGACCAAGCTTCCGGAAATGTTATCTTTAAGCCCGATAACTTTTTGCAAAGTATCATAAGGCTCGCCGGTCACCGAAATAAAATGATCCCCTGGTCTCAATAAGCCGAAAAGAGCCGAAGCTATGGCATGGGTTCCGGAAACAAATTGATGACGAATAATGGCTTTTTCCGTACCCATAATAGCCGCCACAATAGAATCCAATTTTTCTCTTCCGCTATCCCCCAGACCATACCCGGTAGTACCATGCAAATCATATTCCGAAACCTGGGCTACTTGAAAGGCTCGCAGTACTTTTTGGTGATTTTGTTCAAAAGTTTTATTTAGTTTACGGCATTGAGTTTCCAGCACATGTTCGGCAAAGTTAAGCGCTTCGACAATTTCAAGGTGCATAGTATAAGTCAGCAAAGGCTTATTACCTCCGTTATTTCAAGACCTTGGTCCATTTTTTCTAACTCCAAAACTATACTTTCTACAATAAAACATTTAAAGCCAATAATCAATATTTATGGTCTGATCCCGGGTCAATTATCCCCGCCCTCCAAGTCCGTTTCCAGAATAAAAATTAAATCCTCCCGGGATGGATTGGCTTGCTTATAAAGCCGGACGGCCTGTTTACGAATCGCTTTTTCGATAATATTTCTAACCATCCTGGCATTGCCTGAGTAAGGGTGTTGGACGACAGTTCTTTCCAATATTTTGCGAAAAGCGGCTTTGGATTCGGGGGTTAGTATATACTCCCTTTTTTTCAACATCAATTCGCCGATGGCCAACAATTCATCAATAGTATAGTCGGGAAAATTAATCTGGATTGGGAATCTGGACCTTAAACCCGGATTGGTTTCAATAAAACGGTCCATTTCAATTCTATAGCCGGCCAGAATCAAGATCAAATTGTCTTTATGGTCCTCCATAGCTTTAACCAGTGTATCTATAGCCTCTTTGCCGAAATCCTTCTCCCCTCCCCTGGCCAAGGAATAGGCTTCATCGATAAAAAGCACTCCGCCCAGGGCCTTTCTTACCATCTCTTTAGTCTTACTGGCCGTATGTCCTATATATTCCCCCACCAGATCCGCCCTTTCGCACTCTACAACGTGGCCTTTCTCTAATACTCCCATTTCCTTAAACAATTTGCCGATTAAACGGGCAACGGTTGTTTTTCCGGAACCAGGATTTCCTTTGAAAATCATGTGTAACACTAAAGGCTCAATGGCCAGATTTTCTTGCTCGCGTTTCTTTTGAATCTCAACAAAAGCATGGAGTTCGTGAATTAAAGTTTTTACTTTATTAAGTCCGATCATTTCTTCTAATTCTTTGAATATTTCCTTAATCCTATCCTCATTATCCTGATCATCATTTTTATGTAATATTGCCCGCCCTTTATTTTTCTGTTGTTTCGGTAAATTTCTCAAGTAGATGTTCCCCGCATCAGATATAGGTGCCGTGCGATAAATTAATGGAGGCAGGTTATGGCGAAACTTGATATTAACAGACATCCTTGCTGACACCTCCCTCCTAATACTATACACAAATTGGCTTTAATGAGTCCTATCAATAACCCAGGGAGATATTTCCAATAAAAATAGCCTTTTCGATTAGTTAAAGCCGCTGATGAAATCATCAGCGGCTTTATTAAATGGTTATTTGCTTACTTCAAAGAATGTTATTGATTAAGTAGAATCGGTATATCAATAAGCTTTGTTCAAAATGGCCATAACATCTTCAGGAGTGCATTCCCTTGGGTTAAAGAAAGTAGGAGGTTCTTTCATTACATCTTCCGCGACCTGAGGCAATACTTCTCTGGGTACCTTAGCACCTTCCAAAGTAGGAATGCCTAATTCTTTATTTAAAGCGATTAAAGCATCCACCACAGTTTTAGCCGCATCTTCATAAGACATGTTTTGGACCGGCAATCCCATGGCTATTCCAATGTCCTTTATGCGTTGTGGAACCGCTGGAGCGTTAAATTCAACAACATAGGGCAAAACACAGGCATTGGCCAAACCATGCGGCGTATTGCAACGGGCTCCAAGAGGATGGGCAATACTGTGGGCCAGGGTTACCATGGCATTGGTAAAGGCAATTCCGGCCATCAGACTTCCAAGCATCATGTTGCTTCTGGCTTCCAGATTTTTACCGTTCTTCGTTGCTTCAGGAAGGTTTTGAATAATTAATTCAATGGCTTTTAAAGCCATAACATCGGAAGGAATCATATTCATCTTGGAAATATAAGCTTCAATAGCATGGGTCAAGGCATCCACGCCGGTGGTAGCGGTAAGGAAAGGAGGAAGCCCTAATGTCAGTTCAGGATCCACCAAAGCCATGGCAGCCCCTACATATTGACCGTGAACGGCAAACTTTCTCTTGTTTGCTTCGTCAGTAATAATGGCCATAGTGGTAACTTCGCTTCCGGTCCCCGCTGTGGTGGGAATAGCAATAAATGGATTGGTCCGGTTCTTAACATTGTTTACGCCTTCGTATAGAGTAAGGGGTGAAGGATTGCTCAATAGAACATTAACACATTTAGCCGTGTCAATGGCACTTCCGCCACCGATAGCAACCACAATCTCGGACCCGGCATTTCTGGCTAATGTGGCTCCTTCTTCCACACATTCAATCGGCGGATTGGCCAATACTTTATCATATTCAACAACATTTAAATTTGCCGCTTTTAAGGCATCAACAATGGGATCCACTATTCCGGCCGCTTTAACCCCAGCATCGTAAACAACAAATACATTTTTATAGCCAAGCTGGTTTACGACTTCTCCTACTTTTTTGGAACACCCCGGTCCAAAGGTGACAGCTGATGGTACAGTAAAGAAGAATTCCATCTTAAAACCTCCTTTGAAAAGTATACTGAATATCTATTTAGCATCCATTCTTTAGTAGCTGTAAGGGGCAATCATCTTAAGCAGCTGTGCTGGTTGACTCGGCCACTTTCTTTTTGCGCGGACGGGTTTCAATGAGGAAGATAGCCAAAACAACGTTGATCAACAACAGAATGGCGGCAAACAGCATCATGAAGGACAGACCCCATCTATCGGCAATGCTACCGGCTATAATCGGGTAGATTGCTGTACCGATCAAATCGCCGATTCCCATAACTACCGCGTTGGCGGAAGCAATCATCTTAACATCCACACTCTCCATAGGAACCAGAGTATGATATAGCGGTGTCATGGAAGCAGCAAAGCCGCCGAAGATTACATAAGTGGCAACTGAGAACATACTGCCGGAGAACAGGAACATGCAGAGAGGCGATATAGCTGCAAGTACAAAGGCTATAGCCAATACCGGTTTACGTCCATACCTGTCGGACACAGTCGGTACGATAAAGCAA
>Ga0134103_1001938_pt1 | contig 17420 bp, 15 predicted proteins | sample 14_taG_2_FD_94445 | JGI IMG/M metagenome (GOLD analysis project Ga0134103, IMG submission 94445) | Switchgrass degrading microbial communities from high solid loading bioreactors in New Hampshire, USA - 14_58_20_212_A1 metaG | ecosystem: Engineered > Bioreactor > Semi-continuous > Anaerobic >...
AGAATGGATAACCTGTTAACAGCTTACTATGCTGACGATGTTGTTGACGTTGTATTGTCTCCTAACGACAGCCTTGCACAAGGTATCGTAGCTTCCCTGAAGTCAGCAGGATATGGCTCTGCTAGCAAGCCCTTCCCGGTTCTCACAGGACAAGACTGCGACAAGATCAATGTTGGCCAGATTATCCGTGGCGAGCAGTCCATGTCAATATTCAAGGATACCAGAGTACTTGCAAATCAGGTTATTGCTATGACAGATGCAATCCTTGCTGGTCAGCAGGTACCTACAAACGCTACATATAACAACGGTGTAATCGATGTTCCTTCATACAACTGCGAGATTAAGTTCGCAGACAAGAACAACTGGAAAGAATTGCTGGTTGACAGCGGTTACTATCAGTTGTCCGATATTCCGGATGCACAATAATTAAAAATGAAAAATATAATAAATCCTTAAAAAAGGCGGCAGCATAGCTGCCGCCTTTCAAGTATAGAGACAGTTTAAGTATAGTTGTAATCAAAAAAACTGGCGCTAAGGCCGCCTCGTTTAAACTGCATAAGGTCAGGAAATCTTTTTATAAATAACTGAAAGATTCCCAATATAAACCTATGCATAAAGAAGGAGCAGACAATGTCGGAATATATTCTTGAAATGAGAAATATAACCAAACAATTCCCTGGCGTCACCGCTCTGAGCAATGTTACTTTCAAAGTTAAAAAGGGTGAGATTCATGCTCTGGTTGGAGAAAATGGGGCAGGCAAATCTACACTGATGAATGTATTAAGTGGTATTTATCCGTATGGCTCATATAGTGGTGACATTATCTATAAGGGACAAGAGTGCAGATTTAAAACCGTTCGTGACAGTGAAGCGGTGGGTATTGCAATAATCCATCAGGAGTTGGCTCTTAGTCCTTACCTTACTATAGCGGAGAATATTTTTATTGGAAATGAAAGAGCCAAATACGGCGTTATAGATTGGGATGAAACCAATAGACAAGCTGCCGAGTTGTTAAAAACGGTAGGATTAAATGAGAAATGCTCCACACAGGTAAGGAATATAGGTGTCGGCAAGCAGCAGCTTGTTGAGATAGCAAAGGCATTAGGTAAAAAATGCGAACTATTGATTCTTGACGAGCCAACAGCAGCCCTCAACGATGATGATTCCGAGCATCTTCTTAATCTTTTGAAGAAGTTAAACAAAGAGCAGGGCCTGACATGTATAATGATTTCCCACAAGCTCCACGAAGTATTAAGTATTGCCAACAGCATAACCGTACTGAGAGACGGAAAAACAATAGAGACCCTTGATAATTCAGTACCTGTAAGTGAAAACCGCATAATTAAGGGAATGGTTGGGCGTGAACTTACGGACCGTTTCCCGAAGCATACCCCGAAAATAGGCGAAGTAGGATTTGAAATAAGGAATTGGACTGTTTATGATCCTCTTAATGAGGAAAGGATTGTTATCAATAATGTTAACATGAAATTCAGAAAGGGCGAAATAGTCGGACTTGCCGGACTTATGGGTGCCGGAAGAACCGAGCTTGCCATGAGCGTGTTCGGAAAAGCATACGGCACTAAGATAAGCGGACAACTTATCAAAGACGGCAAGGAGATAGTGCTAAATAATGTCGAACAGGCAATACAAAATGGAATTGCCTATGTTACTGAAGACAGGAAGCAAGCGGGGTTAATACACATACAGGATATTAAATCCAATATAACATTGGCTAATTTAAAACAAATTACAAACGGTTTCGTTGTAAATGAAGATGAAGAGATTAAGATAGGAAAGGATTTCAGGGAACGGTTCAACATAAAATCAACAAGTGTATTCCAAAAAGTAGGTAATCTTTCTGGAGGAAACCAGCAGAAAGTAGTATTAAGCAAATGGATATTTGCCGCACCCGATGTGTTGATTCTTGATGAACCTACCAGAGGAATTGACGTTGGTGCCAAATATGAGATATATAAGATAATCTTACAATTGGCAGATGCCGGAAAATGTGTTATTGTGATTTCTTCCGAACTGGTTGAGATACTTGGTATCACAGATCGTCTGTATATTATGAATGAAGGACGTGTAGTAGGTGAAATGAAGACCAGCGAAGCAACCCAGGAAGAAATCATGTCCATAATAATCAAGAGTTCTGCTGGGCGATAGGGGGAAGATGTATGAAGAAAATGAAGGAATTTATAAACTCTAATATTCGTCAATATGGAATGATTTTTGCCCTGCTTGTAATTACGATCATGTTCGGAATTATAACCGGGGGCAAACTTTTATGGCCAAGAAACGTGTCAATGCTGGTGCGGCAGAACGCTTATGTGCTGATCCTTGCCATTGGAATGATGCTTTGTATTCTTACCGGCGGCAATGTCGACCTTTCGGTTGGTTCAATCGTAGCTTTGGTCAGTGCTATGTCAGGTATGCTGACCAATAACATGGGTGTGCCTAGCTGGTTAGCAATTATTATAAGTGTTATTACCGGTCTTATAGCAGGAATATGGCAAGGCTTTTGGATCGCTTTTGTTAAAGTTCCGCCGTTCATAACCACACTTGCAGGTATGCTTATTTTCCGCGGTATCGACAACTTGATACTGAATGGTAAAACTTTACCGCTTGCTGATCTGTATGTAACAATCGGAACAGGTTCGGTACCAGATATTTTACCAAATACAATACCGGACTTTTTACACATTGGAGATCTTCTGAAACTTCAGAATAAACCCGAGTTTATCAATGCGACAATGCTTTTTGTGGGATTTATTCTTTCCATAGTCTACGTGTTGGTTGTAGTTTTTACAAGACAAAGCAAAAAAGCAAGAGGATACGAAGTAGATTCCATACGATCAGTAGTTGCAAAAGTTGTTGCATTCTTTATCATTATTAACTTATTCTCATACTGGCTTGCCATGGATGAAGGCTTACCCATCATGTTGATATTACTGGTAGCTTTATATATGCTTTATACCTTTATAGCTACCAAAACCATACCCGGGCGCCACTTGTATGCAATGGGCGGAAATCTTAAGGCTGCAGAGCTTTCTGGCGTCAACACCAAAAAGATGATGTTCCTTGTATATTCCAATATGGGTCTTTTAGCCGGTATTGCAGGTATAGTTACTGCAGGCAGATTGATGGCTGCATCACCTAATGTCGGCCAGAGCTTTGAGCTTGATGCCATAGGCGCATGCTTTATAGGTGGTGCTTCTGCAACCGGTGGCGTAGGAACAATATGGGGTGCAGTCGTAGGTGCCTTTATCATGGGCGTTATGAACAATGGTATGTCTATCATTGGATTAAACGTATTCTGGCAGTCTATAGCAAAAGGTATGGTAGTGCTGCTGGCTGTTGCATTCGACATGTACTCAAAATCAAAGTCAAGACTTGGCTAATTATTAGAATTCATAGCATTAAAGAAGGACAACCGAGCTTTGCAATGCAAAGGGTAGGTTGTCTTTTATTTGGGTCAAATAATGGATATACTGGGGTATCTATTTGTTTTTTTGATATCCCAACGCTTATTATTAAACCTAAAAAAACCGGCAGACAATCTTAACGATTATCTGCCACTTCCGATGAACAGTTTATTTACTATGTTCACCCCTAAAAACTAATGCAGAACTAAAATAATTTAATCATAGCATTACGAAAGGGGTAGAACATGGCAAAATATTTGCCATGTTGTTTCTATTCGTATTCCTTGTCCTGCAGTGCGTCGTATCCTTCTTCGCCTGTGCTTATTCTTATGACATTTTCAACATCGTAAATAAAGATTTTTCCATCACCCATATTACCGGTATATAATGCTTTCTTAACCGTATCAACCAATACCTGGGTAGGAATCTTACACACAACTATGTCTACCTGAACTTTAGGAAGGAGCCTTGTTTTTACCGGCACGCCGCGGTAAAATTCGGTATGTCCTTTTTGCATTCCATAACCAAGCACATTGGTAACAGTCAGTCCTGTAATACCTATCTTGTCAAGTTCTGTCTGGAGCACCGGGAACTTCTCCTGATTTGTTATAATGGTGACCTTTGTCATCTTAGCGCCGGGCTTCGACTTATTTACAACAGGAATTGCGACTTCCGGTGAAACTGTGCCATAAGAAGGTTCCAGTGCTTCAACAGTGCCTGTTGCCGCAGCCTTATTTGCAGTTCCATTACCTGTAGCCATAATAGGAGCTACGATAGCAAAATCGGGATAAGCTGAGTTGCCGTGCTCGCCGATATCAAGACCCTGAATTTCTTCTTCAAGGCTGACACGAATGCCGATTGTCTCTTTAATTAAATACCATACCAGAGAAGACGAGGCAAATGTGAATATACCTACTGCAATAATACCAAGGATTTCTACACCCAATAGTTTGAAACCGCCGCCGAAGAATAATCCGTTAACTGTGGAAAGACTGGTAACCCCTTCCTGAGCGAAGAGTCCAACACAGATCGTTCCGAAAACACCGCATACAAGGTGGACCGAAGTTGCGCCAACCGGATCATCAACCTTTATCCGGTCAAAGAATAGTACTGCAAATACTACGATTACGCCTGCTATTGCGCCTATAATCAGAGAACTTCCAACGCTTACATAAGCGCAGCTGCCGGTAATGCCTACAAGACCTGCCAGACAACCATTAATGGTCATACCCAGATCCGGCTTTCCAATGAAGATCCAAGAAGTAGCAGTGGCGGTAAGTACAGCAGCAATTGCTGCGGTATTGGTTGTTACAACTATATGTACAACATCTCCGGGGTTTTGGAAACTCATGGTAGATCCGGGATTAAAACCGAACCATCCGAGCCACAGGATGAAAAGACCGATAAATGCCAAAGACATGCTATGACCGGGAATGGCTTTCGGTTTACCGTCTTTATCATATTTTCCGTAACGCGGACCAAGTATAATGGCTCCGGCCAAAGCTGCCCAGCCTCCAACAGAGTGGACTACAGTATCTCCTGCAAAATCCAGGAATCCGAGGTTGGCCAGCCAGCCGCCACCCCAAATCCAGTGTCCTACTATCGGATAAATAATAAGGGTCAATATAAAGGAAAAAACAATGAAAGAAATGTACTTAACTCGTTCTGCAACAGCTCCTGATACAATGGTTGCCGCAGTGCCGCAGAATACCAGCTGGAAAAAGAATTTTCCCCAAAACGGTACATTCGATGTGAGAGTATCCTTATAAAAATCCAAATTGGAATTACCCAGTATAAACAGTTCCTTTGTTCCGATAAACGGGTTATCGCCGCCGAACATCAGTCCCCAACCCAAAAGCATGAAGCCTAGGGAAGATACCGCGAATACGATAAAGTTCTTTGACAGGATATTGACTGTGTTCTTTGACCTTGCGAATCCGGATTCGACCGCCCCGAAACCGAGATTCATAAAGAAAACTAGTACACCTGCAAACACCACCCATAGGGTATCAACAATCATTGTAACACTCATAAATTAGACCTCCTTAAAATAAATTAAGGCGTGTATTTGATTATTCTGCATCCGAAGATGCTCATAATAAATACACGCCTTTGTGCGCATTCAGTTTTAACATGATTATTTCCTCACCTTGCCAGGCTTCAGTATTTAATCGGTAAATTATTTCGAATTAATCCGGTAAAAGACGGAACTCCACACATATCATTACGTATTTGAGAAGGAACAGTCATATCATTCAATAATCCTCACCCTTTCTCCATATAATAACAGCAAGGGCGCTTGGGGTTTTACCCACAGCGCCCTTGCTGTTGTGATATATTATAACTCGAGTTACTTTTTTTGTCAATAGAAACCTATTAGTTTATGTTAGAGATGATAATATACCTTGATAAAAGCACGTGTTCCTGTTGTATAGAGTAGTTTCCGATGTACACAGAATAGGGGAAATTGGGCTTGAGTAAATCTAGACTATGTTTTCCCTTTATGGTACAATGGCTTTTACCTGCCAAAGACGCAATGGAGGATCAAATATGAAACAACCCGCATCAACAGGAGCTTTTAGCAGATTGAGGAGCACTTTTATCGGTGATCGAAGTTTTTATGCCACAGTGTTCATGCTGGTGCTGCCAATAATAGTGCAGAATGCTATTTCACATTTTGTTAACCTTTTGGATAACATCATGATAGGACAGGTAGGAACGCCTCAGATGTCGGGGGTTGCTATTGCCAACCAACTGATATTTGTATTTAACCTGACAATTTTCGGTGGCTTATCGGGTGCGGGTATTTTCAGCGCGCAGTTTTTTGGTGCGAAAGATAATGATGGTTTACGTAATACGGTACGGTTCAAGCTCTGGACTGTCGTTGTTATTTTTGTAATTGCTATAACAATACTATTGACTTTCGGAGACCAATTGATCTTTCTGTATCTGACCGGAGAAGGGGATGCTTCCGAGAGGGAAGCTATGTTTAGATATAGCATCAGTTACCTTCGTATTATGTTATGGGGTCTTTTACCGTTTGCACTGTCGCAGGTTTACGGAAGTACACTCAGGGAGACCGGAGAAACTATGCTTCCCATGAAAGCAAGTGTGGCAGGCATAGTTACAAATCTTTGCCTGAATTATATATTGATTTACGGAAAGCTTGGATTTCCTGCTTTAGGCGTTGAGGGGGCAGCCATAGCAACGGTTATTTCCCGTTTTGTGGAACTTGCCATTATTATGGTGTACACCCACAGACATGCAGGCATATTTCAGTTTATTGAAGGCCTTTATCGATCAATAAAAATACCTAAAGATCTTACTCTAACAATTATTAAAACGGGAATGCCGCTGTTGGTAAACGAATTGCTATGGTCATTGGGTGTGACCGCATTGACGCAAATTTTCTCAACACGAGGACTAAATGTGGTTGCAGGTCTTAACATAACAAGCACTGTTACTAATCTGTTCAATGTGGTGATGTTTTCCATGGGTTCAGCCACTGCTATCATGGTGGGCCAGGCTCTCGGAGCTGATGATATATCACGGGCAAAGCAAACTGCATGGAGGCTTATGTTTTTCAACGTCTGTCTCTGTATTGTAATAGGTGGTTTGCTTGCTGTCTTGTCGCCTATCATTCCGTATATATACAAAACTACCGATGATGTGCGAAAGATGGCTTCTCATTTTATGCGGACAAGCGCCTTTTACATGTGTTTTAATGCCGTGACTCATTGCGCGTATTTTACCATAAGATCAGGTGGGAAAACATTTGCGACATTCCTTTTTGACAGTGTTTACACATGGGTTGTTTTTGTTCCTCTTGCCTATCTGCTTACGCATTTTACAACTATGGATATTATGCTGCTTTATCCGGTTTGCTATCTGGCGGATGTATTAAAGTGCATAATTGGGATAATAGTTGTAAAATCCGGATATTGGGCACAGAATATGGTCTCGGATACCACTTCCGGCAAATTGAATGAATCCAGTGGTACTAAATTGTGATATAATAAGATGTAAAACGATTATGATTTTTTTTAACATACCTTCAGAAATTACTCACGCCATAATAGCGTGGGTAATTTTTTAATTTATCCGGAGAATTTATTTAAAGCAAAAATGATTTTATAGTTTTTATGTAACATTACAGTATAACTGATCGTTATTATTAAATGAACGAGCTCTTATAAAAATGGTGGTACTTATGAATGATGACAATATGAATTACATTGCAGAAATATGTGAAAATACATGGCAACAAATGCCAATATTGATTCGATTCCTGAAATTGAAGTCTCGACCGATGATATGGATATACATACCAATACAGGGCATTACGGTGATCTTACGTATAAAATACGATTTACAAAAGCGATGTAAAATCACCGGAAGCCCTGTATTTATATAACTTAAGAAGTTACTTTATTTCCTTTTTGCATTCTTCATTATATAATTGTCAGGCTTTTTGATTTTAATATTTAGTCTTAAAACCTTTAAGATTTTTTTACCGTCCAACAATACTTTCAAAAACAACTTTAAAATTCTTGCCTCTGCCCAGAGTGAAATATTTATTTGCAGTATACCGAGCTTTTCTATTTTTTATCCTGTTAACATGCTTGATCTTTACAGAGCCTGTCAGAATTGTCTCATACAGGGGAAGTGCAGCATTGTTTTGGTTACTGTAAAATAGATTGTCCATACTAAGGCCTCCTCGTAAATTATTTGCTTTATATATATGATAACGAAACTTATAAAATTTAATGATGAATTGAAAAGATTTTTTTAAGGTTATTCTTGTCATTCTTACGATTTTTTAATGTTTGTCCTTAAAAAATAATCATACAAGGAAATCTTCATAGGAAATTTTCCAAAATGCTTCTCTTCATAAAATCTCCACAAAAACATGTTAAATTAATGAGAACATAAATAAATGAGGTATGAGGTATAACGATGGGTAAATCAAGTCTTACAAACAAAAAAGCAATAGTGGCACAAAAAGATAAAAAGAAGACATTTGTCATATCCTGTGTGATGGCTGTCCTTATCCTTGGGTTTGTCATTATCAGAATAAGTTCAGACAAGGAAGCTACAACAGAGGTTGCATCAGGGGATTTAAAAATACTAAAAAGCGAAATAACTGAAATTGCAAAGTTTTATCCTTATAAATCCGGCAGAACAAACATGGAAGTGCTGGCGGTAAAGGCAAGTGATGGATCCATAAGGACAGCCTTTAATACCTGTCAGATTTGTTATGATTCCGGAAGAGGTTATTATGAGCAGCAGGGTAATGAATTGATATGCCAGAATTGCGGCAACAGATTTAAACTTGACCAGCTGGAAGTGATAAAAGGTGGCTGCAACCCGGTTCCTATCATGAAAGAAAATAAAACTGAGGATGATACATACATCATAATTTCGCAGACCTTCATGGAAGAAAATAAAGGCTTGTTCAGGAATTGGAGAAAGTAGGAGGGAAATGGTCGTGCTCAGACAAATAAAAAAGGCCATCAAAAACTTCCTGGAGAAATTGGCGAAAGAAAATGAAAAAACATTTGGGCTAGGTATTCTTGACTACTGCCGGTTAAACAGATCAGTTAGCGGAAACAGCAGTAAAAAATGAGATATTGATGTGAAGGGGGTAAGGCATGGAACAGAGATTGATACGTAGAATTCTTCAAATAGACGGCATGACATGTACCGGTTGTGAAATGAGAATTGAGAATGCTCTCAAAAAGCTTGAAGGTGTAATTGAAGTAAAAGCAGTTTTCATAAACTCCAATGTTTACATTACCTACAACGCCAATGTTATTAAACTGGATCAAATTATTCAGACGATAGAAAAGCTGGATTACAAGGTTAAAAATAAGTCCGGAAATGCATATGTTCCAAAAACAAGTGTAAAAGAAGAATCCGGTGATAGAACGGAAGTCAACCGGCTGCTAGGTATAGGGATCATATTGCTTGCTTTCTTCTTTATTGTTGGGAGCACAGGATTTAGTTTTATTCCGGAAATTAACCAAACAATGGGATACGGAGTATTGTTTCTTGCCGGACTTATGACCTCACTTCATTGTATCACCATGTGCGGTGGAATAAATCTGTCCCAGTGTGTATCGTATAAGGAAGATGACGATAAGCATGGCAAATTTTCAAAATTAAATCCAAGTTTGCTTTATAACAGCGGCAGGGTGTTATCATACACAATAATTGGAGGCATAGCAGGAGCTTTAGGCTCGGTTGTAAGTTTTTCAGGCGCCGCCAAGGGAATTGTGGCTATAATATGCGGTGTATTCATGGTGATTATGGGGCTGAATATGCTCAATATATTCCCGTGGCTCAGAAAATTAAGCCCCAGGATGCCTTCTAAGTTATTCGGAAAAAAAATAAACAACGGAAGTTACAGATATGGGCCTTTTTTCGTAGGTTTATTAAATGGTTTTATGCCCTGTGGTCCGCTTCAGGCAATGCAGCTTTATGCTTTAGGCACCGGAAATTTCATGACAGGTTCTTTGTCCATGTTTATGTTCGGCTTAGGTACAGTACCTTTAATGTTCGGTTTAGGGGCGATAAGTTCGGCTTTAAGCGGAAAATTCACGCATAAAATGGTCAAAATAAGCGCTGTATTGGTTATCGTGCTCGGAATTGTTATGGCAAACAGGGGACTGGTGTTGTCAGGTCTTTCATTCCCTTCTGTCCCGTTTACTGCAAACAATACTCCAAACAATACTCAGAGTTCTCAAAGTGGTAATATAGCAACGGTAAAGAATGGTATTCAAATAGTTAAAACAAAGCTTGAACCGGGAAGGTATGAGCCTATTATCGTTCAGAAAGGAATACCGGTGAAATGGACGATTCAGGCGCAGAAAAGCGATATAAACGGTTGTAACAACGAGATTGTAATACCAAAATTCAATAAAAGTAAAAAACTTGAACCGGGCGACAATGTAATAGAGTTTATTCCGACAGAAACCGGTACATTCACTTACAGTTGCTGGATGGGAATGATAAGGAGTAGAATTACTGTAGTGGATGATATTAATAATATTGATCCATCCGGATCAAGTGGAGAACGAAAGTCGGAATACAGAATTCCCTTTGATGAAATTGCAGTTGCGAAAATAACTGACGGGAAACAGTATGTAGAAATAAATATGGAAGAAAACAGGTTTTTACCTTCAGTAGTGGTAATGCAGAGGGGATTGGAAACAACATGGATTATTAATGGCATTGTGTTGAACGACAGTAACAGTATACTGATATTCCCAAGTTATAATGCAAAAATAAACATGTTTAGAGGAGAGAACAAATTATTATTGGTTCCTGATAAAGACTTCGATTTCGGTACTGCTGACGGAGCATTTTTCGGATATGTAAAAGTTGTAGACGATATTAAAAAAATCGAACTCGATGAGATAAAGAATGAAGTAAGTAGATATATTCCCATATTACGGCAGACAGATTACAGCGGATTTCCTTCATGTCATTAATGGTATTGTTGATTTAACAAGAGTAAACTTCTTTACCTGGAGGGTATTATGAACAATGCGCCCCAAAAAATACTGGTAGTAGATGACGAAATAAAAATAGTAGAGGCAGTAAAATCATATCTTGAAAACAATGGATATTCAGTATTGGAAGCATATAACGGTAAAGAAGCTTTGGATAAATTCGAAAAAGAGAATCCAGCGCTTGTAATTCTGGATTTAATGCTTCCGGATATAACCGGCGAGGAGATTTGCAAAGCTTTAAGAAAGAAATCAAGAGTACCCATAATAATGCTAACGGCCAAGGTCGAAGAAGAGGATATTTTAGAAGGGCTAAAAATCGGAGCTGATGATTATGTAACGAAACCCTTCAGCCCAAAGCAACTGGTGGCAAGGGTGGAAGCGGTTCTGAGGAGAACGGATTACACGTTGGTCCCGTTATCAGGCATTATATCCTTTAACGATGATGAATTGGTTATCGATACCTTGAAATATGAGGTGAAAAGAAACGGAAAAGTAATCAATCTGACTCCCAATGAATATAAGCTGCTGATAACCATGGTTAAATATCCTGATAAGACCTTCACCAGAGAAGAATTGATATGCATGGCTCTGGGGGAAGATTTCGACGGATATGACAGGACGATCGACACTCATATAAAGAATATCAGACAAAAAATTGAATCCGACCCCAGGAACCCCAAATACATTATTACCGTTCACGGAGTAGGATACAGGTTTAGTGGAGAGTAGAATGCACAGAAAGGCGATTTATTATGAAACTCAGTTTAAGAACAAAGTTATCGCTGTCTTTCGTTTCAGTAGTCATTTTTTCAGTGTTATTAATCAGTGTTATAACTAACCTGTTGCTGGATAAGCATTTTAAGTATTACATCATAGAAAACCTGGAGCGAAAAAACAGGGAAATTGTTACCCAGGTAAGCCATCAGTACAAAGCTGATGGTAGTTGGGACACCGAGGCTATCGGGAACATATGCATCAATGCCTTGAAGCAGGGAATGATAATAAAAGTGGTGGATTCCTCAGAAAAGGTCATATGGGATGCAAGGAATCATGATAATGCACAATGTGAACAGATACTTGCGCATATGGAAAGAAATATGAGCAGCCGCTATCCCAACTGGGAAGGTAGTTATGAGGAAAATATCTTTCCAGTGACCGATAAGCTCAGTGAAGTCGGAAGAGTTATAATCGGTTACTATGGTCCCTATTACTATAATGACAGTGATCTGGAGTTTATCAATACGATTAACAGACTTCTCGTGCTGGTCGGCGTTTTTTCGCTGCTGATATCCTTCCTGTTGGGGTCGTTATTGGCAAGAAGGATAAGCATGCCCATATCAAGAGTTATAAGTACGGCCAGGATGATTTCAAAAGGGTACTTTGACGACAGGGTCAATGAACCGTCCGATACAAAGGAGATAGCTCAGCTTACCGAAACAATAAATAATCTCGCTGAAACCCTGGAGAATCAGGAAGCGTTAAGAAAAAGGCTCACGGCTGATGTGGCGCATGAATTAAGAACTCCCCTGGCTACCTTGCAAAGCCACATGGAAGCAATGATTGACGGTATCTGGAACCCAGATGCCGAAAAGCTCAAAAGCTGCCATGAAGAAATTCTGAGATTAAACAGATTGGTGGGGGATCTTGAAAAACTGGCTAAATATGAAAGCGAAAACCTGCTGCTGACAAAAACAAGCTTTGATATCTCAGAACTTATCCGGCATATTATTCAGAATTATGAGAGGGACTTTACCAATAAGGGCATAAATATTGAGTTTATCGGCGAAAAGGATATAATAACCGCTGATAAGGATAAAATAAGCCAGGCAATAATCAATCTGTTGTCTAATGCTCTAAAGTATACTCCAGATGGAGGATTGGTGCAGATTTTTGTTAAAGGTACCGATGAGGTCACTGAAATAATTGTCAGGGATACAGGAGAAGGGATCAGCCCGGAAGATCTGCCTCATATCTTCGAACGTTTCTATCGCGCCGATAAATCAAGAAACAGGTTGACCGGTGGCGCAGGAATCGGCCTTACTATTACAAAAGCCATAATTGATGCCCATAAGGGTAAGATTCAGGTAAACAGTGAAATAAATGAAGGGACAGAATTTATTATATCATTGCCAAAGCAGGTTGACTAAACTGTATACCTTAAACTTCCTCAACTTAGCCATGTAAATCCTTGTGTTAATACTTTTTTTCCATTGTGTTAACAATTTTTTTATATTTTCTCTATTAAATCTTCACATCTTTTTCCTACCATAAATCCATAAGATATTTAGCATATTAATATTTAATCAATTTTATTTTAAGAGGTGTCAGATATGAACGAATACTTTGATTCGGGTGAAAATAACCGTAATTATGAAGCTGAAGATAATATGAAAGAGATAAGCGAGACTGAACATACGGATATTTTTTTACAGGAATCTAAAGCAAAAACAAAGAATAAATCAAATTTAAAAACATATATTGCACTTGTTCTTATAAGTTCTTTAGTCAGCAGTACCGCGGTAGGTGGGGCTTTGTACTCAAAATTTTCAGCTGAATTAAAAAGACAGGAGGCCTTGATACAAAAGGCTGCCGATACCGTTGCTGCCATTGATAATTCCATCAGTAGTTCCAAAAGTTCCAAAGGCGAGGACAATGTCGTAAAAACTGCTCTTGCAGAAGGTTCTTCCGTAACCGAAATAGCTAAGAAAGTAAGACCTTCGGTGGTCGGCATCAGAATGACTGTTGCCAATCCCCAAAGCAGTTTTTTCGGAATAGATCTGGGAGAGTCTGCAGCAGAAGGTTCCGGTATTATCATAAGCCAGGACGGATATATCATGACTAACTACCATGTAGTGGAATATGCGGACCCTAAGAATAATTCAAGCAGGAACACTACACTGGAAGTGTTCCTGCCGGATGAAAGACAGACAAAGGCTACGTTTATTGGTGGTGACAGTAAAACCGACCTGGCTGTAATAAAAATAGATTTGGATAACCTTCCCGTAGCAGAGCTTGGTGATTCTTCCCAGTTGCAGGTAGGTGAATTGGCGGTTGCAATCGGTAATCCTTTGGGACTGGAATTTGCCGGTTCTGTAACTGCCGGGGTAATAAGCGCGCTGGACAGAAAAGTAACTACAGATGATAAAATCCTTAATCTGATTCAGACAGATGCGGCAATTAATCCCGGTAACAGCGGTGGGGCACTTGTAAATTCAAAGGGTCAGGTAATAGGGATAAACACAGTTAAGATTTCTGTTACAGGAGTTGAAGGTTTGGGATTTGCAATTCCAATTAATGACGCAAAACCAATCATCGACCAGTTAATAATGTTCGGATATGTTAAAGGAAGGCCTTTTATTGGTATTTCAGGTAGGGAGATTTCAGAGATAATCGCAAGGCAATACGGACTGCCGGTCGGAATCTTCGTGATGGATGTGACAGCCGGAAGCGGAGCCGATAAAGCCGGAATAAGGGCGGGTGATATTATTGTGAGCCTTGCCGACAAGGAAGTAAAAACAATGGAAGACTTGGACGAGATTAAAAAGAATTATAAAGCAGGGGATAAAGTAAATGTCGTTGTCGTAAGAAACGGAGAAAGGTTAACACTGGAACTGGTATTCTCTGAAGAAAGATGAAAGTTAAAGGAGGGTTAAAAACCCTCCTTCTTTCATGGTGTCCTTCCAAGCAAGCGTTTGATATCTGTGCGATTACATTTTTGTTTACATTGTTCAAAGCAAACACTATACTGATAATATATTTTTCGTACAGAGTTTTCCGGTGTAAGGGCAGTAAGTTTGCCCAATATCATATCGGAGCTTGTTTATAAGTATAGAAAACTTTTTATTCAGGCAAAGTACAGAGTAATTCCGTTTATCTGGAAGACATTAAAAGCTTGTAGACTAAAAAGGAAGTGTTTATTATGAATTTGTATACTGAACGACTGATTCTCCGACCCTGGTTGGAATCCGATGCAGAGAGTTTATATGAATATGCAAAAGATCCGAAGGTTGGACCAATAGCCGGATGGCCGCCTCATACCGACGTAAATTACAGCAGAGATATTATAAAAGATGTCCTCGCAGTTGATGAGACCTATGCAGTTTGCTTAAAAACTGATAACAGAGCAATTGGCTGTATTGGTTTAAAGATTGGAAAAGCCAGTAGCATTGATATTCCTGATACCGAAGCCGAGATTGGTTACTGGATTGGAGTACCCTTCTGGGGACAAGGTCTTATTCCTGAGGCTTGTAAAGAAATTATCCGGCATGCCTTTGAGGATCTAAAAATGGAGAAATTGTGGTGCGGCTATTTTGATGGGAACAATAATTCAAGACGTGTTCAGGAGAAATGCGGGTTCAAGTATCACCATACAAATAAAGATGTTTATTGGGAGCTTCTGAATGACGTTCGCACAGTTCATATTACCTGTCTTTCAAAAGAGACCTGGATGAGAGACAGAAATAATACATGATTCTTATTTTCACCTGATAAATAATTTAACCAATAGGCTCAAATATTATCAGTAATTTTATTTCCGGTTTGAAATAAAATAACTAGAAAAGGACCATATTAATCATTTACCGGAACTTATTTTATCAGGAGAGCCTATTGTGAGAAACAGATGCGCATTTACAAATATTGGAATATTTATAAACACATTAGTACTTGGAGCCGCCGCATCCCTTTCGCATTATCTATATGACCTAAGCGGCAAAAATTTTATTGTAGGACTGTTTAATCCTGTAAGCGAAAGTGTATGGGAACATTTAAAGCTTGTGTTTTTCCCGTTTTTATTATGGTGGGTGATCATATATATTATAAAAAGTAAAAAATATGATATACCATTATACACATGGATTGAATCTGCTGCAGTTTCACTGATTGTGGCACCTTTGTCTGTTATATTGTTGTATTATGGTTATACAGGTGCTTTCGGAATCGAATCGGTGTTTATTGATGTTCTTTTGGCCTTTATATGCTATTTTATCGCACTTTGCATTGGGGCACATTATCTTGAATATTCAGTTCCCAATAAGAACGCTGCAATTGTATCGGTTATTATAATTGTCATTATATTTGCGGCGTTCATTGTATTTACAATCAATCCTCCTAAATTGCCGATCTTCTTTTCTAACAATAAATAATAAATAAAATAATTCATACAAGTAAATCAATTAACGGACGCTCATCCATTCGATGCCATTAATCAAACAATAGAATTCCAAGGATGATAAAAGACTTCTGTTATAGCTGTCAGATACCATGAATATTGAATGCGTCGTATGGAATTAAATCATTATTAAAAATTCTTACGGATTTAGTTTATTGGTAAAATACTATAAGTAAATTTTTCAAATGCAAAAACCAAAAGCTGTTATTAACTGTCTAACAGTTGACCGGTCAAAAAGCAACAAGGAGGATACATAATGACAAGTGACGAATTTTCTTCAAGGATCGTCGCAATGATGCAAACTTTATATCGCGTAGCATATACACAATTATCGCAAAGCTGCGACCGGGACGAAGCGGTGCAAGAGTGCTTATATAAGGCGTGGAAGAAGCGCCACCAACTTAAGGATGATCGCTTCATGCAAACATGGGTGATTCGTATTTTAATTAACGAATGTCATAATATTCAGAGGAAAAGAAGCCGTGAAGTCCTATTGGAAGAATTACCCGAGCGCGTTGCACCCCCTGGCGCGAATTATGAACTTCATGATGCTCTGTTCAATTTGGACGAATCTTTGCGTCTGCCCTTAGTACTCCATTACGTTGAAGGATATTCCATAGGTGAGATCGCCAAGATACTGCGTTGCCCTCAGGGAACGGTCAAGTCGCGTATGCGGCGCGGACGGCAGGAACTTAAAAATAATTTGTATGGGGAGGATCTGTTAACATGCAAGATTTAAATGAATTAGCTAATGCGTTTGGTCAGGCTGATTCTGGATTTGTAAACAACGTATATAATACTCTGGCTCGTCTGGAGAGAGAACAGAGAAGAAAATCGGTAACAATGATGTATTTCCGCATTGCAGCTGTCATAATGATTTTTTGCATACTGTCAGTGGGTACCGTTTTAGCTGTTACCAACACATGGGGAATCCTTGATTTTTTATCTGGAAGACGGACAGGTGTCGAAGTTTTACCTGAAGCTTCAGAAATAGTACAGACAGAAGTGCCGCAAGAAGGTACCGAGACCGATTTAGCCGTCTTTACGGTACGTGAAGCGGTATATGACGGCCAGAGTGTTTTTGTCGTGCTGGATGTAAAACCTTTATCACCTGAATACCTGCTGCTTGGTCCTGACGTGTATCCGTCAGACTACATTACAGATCTGGGACCTGTGTTCAGTGAAAAAACCGGTACAATTGCTGATTACGCAGAAGAAAACCATAAAGTGATGCTGCAAACGTCCATAGTAATCAATGGTGCGGATTGTTCAACAGATTATTTACTTTCAGAAGACGGAACTCTTGTATAT
>Ga0134103_1001954_pt1 | contig 17252 bp, 13 predicted proteins | sample 14_taG_2_FD_94445 | JGI IMG/M metagenome (GOLD analysis project Ga0134103, IMG submission 94445) | Switchgrass degrading microbial communities from high solid loading bioreactors in New Hampshire, USA - 14_58_20_212_A1 metaG | ecosystem: Engineered > Bioreactor > Semi-continuous > Anaerobic >...
ATCTTGGGTTACCGCACACCGTTGGAGCTCTTCCAGGAGGAACTATCGAAGCTGGACGCAACTGTGAAATGCTTTATAGAACGGGTTTCTGGCTAGCCGTTGCATTTGCTATTGCACTTTAGATTTTCTGATATTTATCCATGAACTATTATTGGCCAGTTCTAATGAACCTTGGACAATTATCGTGACTGAGAACAATTCCTCAACACCAACACGGGTCTGCCCTTGGACGGCACCAGTAAATCAAGAATCACTCTCCCGATCTCGTCTTACTTTTCCTCTCCCCTGGATTCTCCGCTTCACGGCCTGCGCCGTCCGATCTACTTCAGGGATTTTCATGAAAAGAACAACAATACCGTAGGTTAGCGCTCCAACGCCTATGGCAACGACTAACGCCATGTTTTGACTCATGAATCGGGAAAGGACACTGAAGCTAGTGTAAGCAAGTACACCCATGAAGAGCGATGCGCAGGCAATTTTCACAAAGGACTTAGCGATCTCCTTAACGCCAAATGGACCAATTTTTTTTCTTAAAGTGACAAACATCAACACCGCGCTGATAATCCCAGAAACGCTTGTGGCCAGTGCCAGACCTCCAATTCCGAGAAATCTGGACAGCACGATGTTCAACACGATGTTGATGACCACTGCAATCGTGGCGTTGATCATGGGGGTTCTAGTATCCTGCAGAGAATAGAAAGCTCTAGTCAGAACGTCTCTTAAGCCAAAGGCAATCATGCCTATAGAGTAATAGAAAAGAGCGCTGCCTGTCATACTCGCTGCTTCAGGAGTGAAAGCGCCTCGCCCGAACAAGAGAATGACTATTTCCCGGGCAAAGATCATTGCACCTACTGTCGCCGGGATAACCAAGAGGTTGACCATGGAAATCGCTTCTCCAAGATAGGCTTTGAGGCTCCTCATTTTGCCTTCAGCCGCCATTTTTGAAATTATGGGATAAAGAACTGTTGTAACCGACACAACAAAGATCCCCTGGACAAATCCATTTAGGCGGTTGGCGTAATTCAGCGCTGAGATGCCACCCTCGATTATCCTTGAGGCCAAGGTTCTATTGACAAGGACATTGATCTCATTCACCGCCGTTCCCATAATCACGGGCAAGGCAATGAAAAACATCTCTTTCATGTATTTATTTTGAAAGTCCAGGATGCGTTTGTGGCTGTAGCCGACTTTTCGGAGAAACGGAATGCAAAGAAGAAATTGCGCAGCCGTTGCCACCACACTTCCCACACCCAACACATAGAGGCTGGTTCTCGCACTTACGAACAGCGACAAAATAACGACAAGATTCATGGGAAAACCAATTAGGGCTGGAACAACAAAACTCCCATGCAGCCTCAAATAGCCAGCAAATATGTTTACGAATCCAGTGAAGCAAACGCCAAAGACACTGATTCTAGTCAAGTTCACTGCAAGGCTGAGCGTTTCACCGGTGAATCCTGAAGCAAAGAGTCTCACGATTACTCGTGTAAACAACAACACAAAAATTACTATTATTGCAGCAAATAAGAACAACGCATTGCTCAAGTTACTAGTATATCTATCTGCTTTCGGCTTTCCGTGCTCACTTAGAACGCGGCTGTACATGGGAACGAAACCTGTTGCAATACCTGCACTTATGAAAGAAAAAATGACTGTCGGAATGGTTTGAGATATGAGATAAGCGTCCGTTATGTCAGACGCTCCGTAAACATATGACAAAACCATTTCTCGAACAAATCCTAAGACTTTAGAAAGAACTGTTATTATCATTACGGCCAATGTTGTTTGCTTCATCGAAATACCTCACTATTTGCTCAGGACAAGATTCTTGTGGATGTGGATAGGACGTCTCAATACGGCGCCGCTCTGCCACAGCAACTTACGAGTCGAACGCTGGCACAAGTTCCAACACGACCTGTAGAGACTACCTGGAAGCTTGCATCACAAGCAGAATGGCCACGGCTGACAAATGTTGCGATCGCCAACGGAAAACTGATCCTACGCTCCTCTAGGAGTCCCAGGCCCAGATGGTGTCTGGCCTGGGTGTTTTGGGTTTTCGAGTTCACACGAATCTAGCGTTTAGAGTCAAGGAATCTGAGTGCCGAACCCCGCTGTCTCCGTTGATTGTCCCTCCTCGGCTCTTTTCTGGGTCTGCCATAGCTGAACCAGAGGCCCTCTATAGCTCCATTGGCCATCGCAGTCCCAGAACCAACGTCTGACGTGCTGCTGTTGTTTCCTTCGATTACTCACCATATTGGTGTCATGCGTCCCCTCTGAAACGGACTCATCGCCTGCAAGGGCTACCATCCTGAGACCTGATGCATAGCTGGCTTCGTCCGAGATGGTGGGTACCAAACCCGCATCCCTCCTGTTCTGACAGCTCCGGGAGCACAGCCGCCAACACCGGTGGCGGCATGCAGGATCTCCCAAGGGACTGAAACTAACTATGCGCGAATCAGCCTGGAAGGATTGTTTCGTGGGTCTCGGGGAGTCAAGGGCGTTCGCCTGAACAAGTGTGCTAAGGCAATGACTGCCAGCGAAATGCTCAGTTTGAACGATAGGTTGTTGAGAATGATAGCAAAATTCAAAATCATGCCTTGTGCTAAATAGAATGAAGAGACAGCAGAAAGGAACGCGACCTCAAGTCTCGTAGTTGTCAGATATAGCCTATCAGACAGCAGACCAAGTTTGGCTGTGATGATCGAGAAAAAAGGAGACAACAGTGCACCGAATAACATATACCCCTCCCCGATCATAGGTAGGATTTGATCATGTCGAGGCAGGATGCCCAAAGACATCCGCATATGAAACAAATCGGTTGTCATGTTGAAAGGTATGTTCTTGATGAACGAGCCGATACCAATGATAGGCCGAAGATAGGTTAGAATGTAAGAGCGATAATCCAACAGATACCCAAACAGTTCCTTGGCTTCCACGGCAATCGCAACATTATACTGTCCAAGAAAATACGCTTGCGATGTTAACAGGTTTGTAAAGAGCTTAACAATACCGCTTGACGACGGCGCCATACCGCGGTAAATCGTGGTTGCCGCAAAAAGAGACGCGCCGACCACTCCTATGCCCAGAAGGGATCTCCTTCTATATTCAGGGAACAGATGCATCAAAGACAAAAACACTGCCAAACCATCTGCCAATATTTGTTTGCGATTTGTACCGATCCTCAGACCGATAACAATCAGGGCGCAAAGAGAGACTATAAGATAGCTAACAGGTCTGTTGTGCTTACGATGCCCCTTTCGCTGCAGTAAAGCAACAGCCGTAAAGAAAAGGAAATACTTAGCGTTGGCAAAACACTGTCTCAAGAATAACGTCAAAAGTGAAGTCTCACCACTCTCGAACAACGAAAAACTTGTGAAAAAACTCAATCCTTTTCTGGCTTGCGGGAACATAATCAACAAAGCGCTCACGAATAGGACAAAGGTCACGTAGATCACCGGTTCCCCCGTGACCCTCAGCTCATTTCTACCTACCAACTGCACCGTCCCTAACCGCGCCGCCCCCCTATTGATGACCAGTGACGTGATAACCAGCTCCCAAGCCAAGAGAACTCCGGCAAAGGTAAGACTATCTGGAGTGGGCGGTACGCCGGATAGTCCCAAATAAGTGCTCTTGGTGAGTATGGACAGCGACAAAAAGACATATCTTATACACGCAATAACGGGAAATAGGACCAAATAAGGGGTCTTTATGCGAAACAACGGATCCCATAGGAGAAAGCAGAAGCAAAACAGGAAAACCACCGGGAGAACGATGGTTATCCTATAACCCTGTGCAAGGCCGTCTATGTCACAAGACAACAAGAACGTCAAATAGCCAAATAAGCCCAGAGAAAACAACATAACTTTAGCCGGTAACCTTGTCAATACCTTCACTTTCCTTTATCACGCTAGTAATAAGTGATCCATGGAGTGTTACGCTCGGTCAAGGAAGTCTACTCCATAGAGCGGTGTGTATCCACGCCCAACCATAGAGGGCAAGACTCGCGCCTATCATTCCACCCGGGCAGGCCAAAGAATCCCGTAGCTTTACTTATTGGATGGGCATGAATCCCCACACGCCGTTATCGAGGAGACGAACTGTTCCAAAAACTCCCTCCGCCGAGTCTCAAAAGCTTCCCGCGCATATTTTTGGCTCTCCATGAAGTTCCGCTTCGCTTGCTGTTTCATCCAATCTTTTGATAGACCTGACAACCGCGCAACGAGGGCCTGAGCGGTCTTTCGCCTACTAAAAAGGCATTCATCCGTCAGCAACTCTGGTATACCACCCACCCGAGTTCCTAGACAGGGCAAACCGCGACTCATTGCTTCAATGAGGGCTCTAGGCAACCCTTCGGTCTTGCTCGGCTGAATGTATAGATCAATTTTATCGAGCCATTGAAAGACTTCTTTGCGCGTTATCCTTCCCAAGAAATCAACTTGATCCGCAACGCCATATTTTCGAGCTATTTTTCGCAGATAACTCTGATCGCCGCCTCCCACTATTTCATAGCGAAAGCCATCTAGTCCAATTTGTCTGAGTTTCGCAAGGGCTCTTATGACGCCTTCCTGACCTTTGTACCTCACATGCACAGCCCCAATAGTGCCTAGTATTAGCGGTTCTCCATCGGTCTTGCTGTCGATCCGTCTTAGCCTGCGTTCGAGAATCTTATCGTCAAAATCATCTAGTTCTACATTGGAGCAGTTGATCCACTTTCCCCTAGTAGGATAGCGCTTCTGCAGGAATGACTCGGTGACATACACAACATATGGCGCTTCACGCGTGAGTCTTCTAGCGCGCAGGAAAGAATAGGGTGCGTACAGCTTACCTAGCCAGCTTCCATGATACCATAGTGCCTCAAACGAGCATCCTACGACCTCCCGTACGTAAGGCTTCCCCAGCTTCTTGGCAGATGCGATGGCCATATTACCTAACGCGCTTGCTCGGCCGATCACACCATCGCAATTTCTTACAATCTCATCCATCTTCGATCGGATCTTAGACCTTTGGAAAAGCCCTTGTATCGAATTTGGGTTTTCCATAGGAATGAACGACACGTTACTTAGCATTATTGGCTCGTAGCCTAAAGCTCCTGGTGACTCAATCACCTGATAACGCCCAACCACGACTAGCCGTTCGCAAACCGCAAGATATCTTCTGAAGACTCCATCACTAAAACCACCTCCGGAAAATAACCTTCCTTTGTCATCCATTATGAACTGGTTGTCATGCGCAAATAAGAGTGTTACCATGTGCTACTCCTCTCCCCAGCTGATCCGTAGTAACCCCTATACCAATCCACAAACCTTCTGATTCCTTCATCAACCGAGGTGCTTGGTCTGAAACCCACATCCCGTACTAGATCCGTTACGTCCGCGTACGTCTTAGGCACATCTCCGGGTTGAAGTGGCAAAAACTCCTTTTTGGCCATTCTACCCAAATGCTTTTCAAGAGTCTCGATAAACTCCATAAGCTGAACAGGTTGCCCATTGCCGATATTGTACACTTTGTATGGCGCATGGCTTGACGCCGGGTTTGGGTTCGATTTGTCGAAGTCTGGATCTCCTTTTGGTGGATTGGGGATTACCCTGATTACTCCTTCAATGATGTCGTCGATATACGTGAAGTCTCGGGCCATCTTACCGTAGTTGAAGACTTTGATGGGCTCATCGTTCAAAATGGCCTCCGTGAATAAAAACAGGGCCATATCAGGCCTGCCCCAGGGACCATACACGGTGAAGAATCTGAGTCCAGTAGTAGGTAGGCCGTACAGATGACTGTAGGTGTGGGCCATAAGCTCATCGGACTTCTTGGTAGCAGCATATAGGCTTACCGGGTGGTCCACATTGTCGCTGGTGGAGAAGGGCATCTTCTCATTCGCACCGTAGACCGAGCTGGAGGAGGCGTAAACCAGGTGTTCAACACCATGGTGACGGCATCCTTCTAGGATGTTGAGGAATCCAACAATATTCGATTGGATGTAGGAGTGAGGGTTCTGAAGACTGTATCTCACGCCAGCCTGCGCGGCTAGGTGAATTACGATGTGAATCGTGTTTTCTGCAAACAGCCTTTCGATGGCCAGCCTATCCTCAACGTGTGCGAACACGAACCGGAAGTTAGAGTCTTCTTCCAAGATGGCTAGCCGAGCTTTTTTCAGCTCCACATCATAGTAGTCGTTAAGATTGTCGAGACCTATTACAGAACAGCCCTCAGCCAACAACCTTTTTGCTAAGTGAAATCCTATGAATCCAGCTGCCCCGGTGACGAGGTAGGTCTTAGTGGTGTCTAGGCGCTGAAACTCGTTCTTCATCCTACAGCCTCCAATAGAGGAAGTTCAGTGCTTCTGCTTCTTTCCGGTCGAAGATTCCTTTGACGTCTATCAAAACGTCTTTATAGACACGGGCTTCTTCTGAGGTGGCAGCGGCTTCAGACCCATAAATCGTGTTACGTGTGTTGTTATAGAGCGTCTTGACTTTGGCTAGGTCCATCTCTTTGAACTCATCGTGGGCTACCGCAAATACTACTGCGTCTACGTCCTTAATATCTTCCTGCTTACAGAGCGTGATACCGTAGGTGCGCAGCAGATCTTCTGCATCGGCAACGGGATCTACAACTTTCACGTTAACGCCGTATTCCTCAAGTTCTTGAATGACATCTATGACCTTGGTGTTGCGGACGTCAGGACAATTTTCCTTAAAGGTGATGCCGAAAACCGCAACGGTAGAACCCTTCACCGGCTTGTCCGCTTTGATCATGTTTTTCACCACGTTCTCGGCCACATACTTCCCCATACTGTCATTGATTTTCCTGCCTGCCAGAATGATCTGGGAATGATAGCCGGTTTGTTCTGCTTTGTAGGTCAGATAATACGGATCAACGCCGATGCAGTGGCCACCAACCAGTCCCGGTGTGAAGCTCAGGAAGTTCCACTTGGTTTTTGCCGCCTCCAGCACTGACTGGGTATCGATGCCCAAACGGTTAAAGATTATGGACAGCTCGTTCATGAAGGCGATGTTGATGTCCCGTTGGGCGTTTTCAATCACCTTAGCTGCTTCGGCAACGCGTATACTCTCCGCCCGGTAAACCCCAGCTTCCACCACTAACTCGTAAACCTTCGCAATGATATCTAGCGACTCCTCATCCATGCCAGATACCACTTTTACAATGGTCTCCAGCCTATGTACCTTATCGCCAGGATTGATCCTTTCTGGTGAATAACCGATCTTGAAGTCTATGCCGCATTTTAAACCCGACTCTTTCTCCAAAATGGGCATGCAGATCTCTTCCGTTACGCCCGGATACACCGTTGATTCGTAGACCACAATAGACCCAGGTGTTAGGTTTCTCCCCACCGTTTGGCTGGCAGAAATCACCGGTCCCAGATCAGGCGTCTTATCTTTCTTCAGGGGAGTTGGCACTGCAACGATATGAAACTTACAGTCTTTGAGATATTTTTCTTCCCACGTGAGAAAGGCTGTCGTTTCTTGAACCGCCTGGTCACCTACTTCTTTTGTGACATCAACGCCCTGATGATATTTCCTGATCTTTTCTTCGGAGATATCATATCCAACCACATCTGCCACCCTTGCGAAAGCGATAGCAAGAGGCAGGCCAACGTACCCCAAGCCTACAACTGAAATCTTCTCTTCCCGCTTCACAATTGCTTGATAAAGGTCCATCGTGTCACTTCCCATCCCGTCTTTTTTCGGTTTGCGTCGCTACAAGCGCCTTAAACCTAACTGCGCAATTCCAGTCCGGTCGCTGAGTTGTTCTTTTTCGTTTCCAGTGCCCTCGGTCTGTTCAGATTACACCAGAATGTGACCACGTTCGAGCTGTATATCCGCCTTATTGATGTGTGAGGAGAGAGCCGTCCAACGTTCATCAGTGTTTTATCTCTTCACCGCCTTCACGTGTACTTCCCTGTACGGGCGCATAAAACTCTGACTGCAAACATTCTCAGGAGCAAGGCACGAACATCCTAGCGTGCTGTTCGAATAACGACGCTTACTTCGCAAAAGGCTTCCAACCCTTCTGGCTTAGAATTTCCTCAATCGCCTTAAGATAAGCGTTTACTACAAGGTTACGGTCGAACTCACGTTCTACTTTTTCACGGGATTTCATTCCCATTTTGGCCCACGCGTTGCAGTCCATACTCAGGAATCTTTCCAATTTATCCACTAAATCGTCAACACACCTGGGCTCAAAAACAAAGCCGTTTACCCCTTCGTCTATGACTTCTCTGCATCCAGGAATATTTGAGGCTATCAGAGGCTTGCCCATAGCGGCGCCTTCCAGTAGGGCGTTGGACATACCCTCATGATAGGAAGGGTGAACAATGCAATCCGCTTCGCGAATTTGCTCCCTAACATCGTCTGAACGTCCCAAATACTTTACATCATCATTCCCCTCAAGCCATTCCCGGTAACGCTCTTCTTCATACCGACCAACTACCTGAAACTCAGCATATGGATGTTGTCGTCGGATTCTTGCAGCAGCGGCTAGATATTCTTCGATACCTTTATCCCGCATAATACGCCCTATAAATAGGAACCTCACTACACCATCGTCATTGATCTTTGGCAGAGGTCTGAATTTCTCCAGGTTGACCCCTGATCCAGGTATTAAGCGAGTCTTTTCAGGAGCCACGAGCCGATTTGTCAAAAACCAATCCATATTTGCTTTATTCTGGAAAAACACTACGGCAGCGTGCTTTCCGGCGTACCTGTACATCCGCGTGACCAAGGACTTGAGTTTTCCTGTCTGCAGGGCCGAGCCAAGTCCGGTTATGTTCATAATGATAGGAATCCGCGCCCGAGCAGCTACAAAGGAGCCGTAAAGGTTGGGCTTTATCGTGTACGATAGGATAACGTCTGGTCGAACGTCCTTAACCACCCTTTGATACTGTCTAACCAGCCTAATGTCATCAATGGGGTTAACTCCCCTTCGACTCATCGGCGTGTGTATGTACGTACATCCAACTGTCTCAAGAAGCTGTACGAACATAGCGTCCTGTATGTCAGGAACACAGAAGAAAACGTCATATCCTTCTCCAAGCAATGTCTCCAGCAACTCTGACCTAAAATGGTACAGTCCTCCCGCACTGTTAGACAAAACCAGTATTTTCAACCTCAACACACCCAACCTAAGTCAATATTTTAAGATACATCGCTCATTTCAGCGCTTCACTGTGCAAGACTACACGGGCTTCGTCCAAAGGCCTTACGCTCGTACAGGTGAACTAGTCCTAGAATGTAGTCCGTCCGGCATGGCAATACGCTCAGCACTTGGCAATTACGAACCAAGAGATGTTCTCGAGCCCTGTCATCTGAGAACTCACCTTTACTCGGTACGCCTTGATGCACCGCTGCGACAAGGCACTGCGTCTACGCCCCAGAGACTAACAACCCCAGAACAGAACCCATCAATGATTCGGATTCCTAACGCTCCATGCGACTAACCGAACGAATTCCTCGGAGTAACATAACAGAGGATCATCATGGCAAGATTACCACTTCACTGTACTTCATCATATAAACACCTTCTTGGTACTCACCTATTGCGGGTTTGTTACGGACTCCTCGGACGTTGTTCAGTATCATGCGAACCATATTCACTCCACACTCATGTGCATGGGGATACCCTCCTCCAAAACGAGGGTTGACCTCTGAGAAGTAGTACTCCCCGTTCACACAAAAAATGTCTATGTCCAAAATACCTCTTAATCCCGCTTTACGAACGAAATCGGCAATCAAGTGGAATAGATTCGCGTCTTTTACGGACACCGATTTATCAGTCTCTCCAGCCCGCATCTTTAGCTTTTTCTTGACGAAGATAGAAACAGGCTCTCCCGTTATCATGTCCACATAGACGTCCGCGCCTAGCTCTGGGCCATCCATGAACTCTTGGATGATAAGGTCATCGGATTTTTCAAAAAGAAGGTCTATTTCTCCTGAAGAGGTTACTTCTTGAGTGCCAATGCTAGCACTACCCTTTCTAGGTTTAACAAAAACAGGGTAGGCAATCACTCCCGCCTCCAAGTCAGAGAAAAAATCTTCTTTGGAGATATAAGTCCGTGCGGTAGGGTACCCGTGTGCCTTAAGGAAACGTGCCATCTCATACTTGTCAAAACACATTTCAACCACGTCGAAATCGGACACTATGGGAAATACGCCGTTCTCCAGGAATAACTCACGATGTCTGGCAAGAAAACTGAGTTCAGGATCGATCAACGAAAGAACGGCTCTGATGTTGTTCTCTCTGCAGATCTCCAAGATAGCATCCAGGTAATCATCAGAGTCTATCCGTGGAACTATGTAATGCCGGTCAGCTTCATATAGAGCCGGTGCGAGCTTACTGCAGTCAGCAGCTATAACAGATCCCAAACCAGCAAGCTCTTTCTTGAAATACTGAACGATCTTATTCCTTGTTCCGCAGCTTAGAATTAGTACGTTCACCGGACTTCCCCTTCGCACAAATCTGAGGTGATATCCCCAAGTTCTACGTCGCTGTACCTCTTCATCATTTCATGCACTCCCCAGTGAAACAGGTACGAAGCAGCACCGGGATTGGGGTAAGCATCTGCAGTAACCGTTTTAGCCTTATAGGGAATTCCCACCTTCGAGAAGGCATACGCCACATATTGCGTCCTAGCATCCCACAGGAATTCGGCCCACTGACGAAATGTCCGCTGTCCTTCATGCTTGTGATCCTTGAGGAAGCGCATGAACGACGCGAAGGAGGCGGGGCTCATTCTACGCTGAATCCTCCTCAAATTATCCCATCTGAAATTGAACCCAGCTCCAGTCTTCCTTTGAGCAAACATGCTCCGCTCAACACCGCGAGACTCTAGTATTCTGCGAGGAATCGGTCGGTCATAGTCCCCTCCAATTGAGAACGGAGCCATTTCGGGAGAATTACTAATTCTGTGAATAGAAGGCCACTGAGTAGCTCCGAAAAGAGCCATAGGCAACATTATATAGCCAACTCTCAGTCTATTCTCGGTCGCGGAGGTACTGGAAAATACCTGGTTCTCAAATCGTAGCTCATGATTGGGATGCCTTTCGTTCTTACCCCACACTCGGTCCCCTCTTATGCCCATGAAAACGATGTTATCACGGAACTCCCGTTCAAACGCGCTAAACACTATTAGTGTTCCCAGCTCCCCGGATGCCATGAATTCCGCTTCTATTAAGGACTCATTCTGCAAATACTCAACGGCACTCTTTGTAACAACCTTCGCGTACCCTAACCGAGACGCAATATCTACGCCACAATCTTGGATGTACTTCTCTGGATGGTTGAACGACACAGCAAGGTCACAGCCAAGTTCCCGTGCAATAGCCGCACAAGCTGGAGCGTCATATCCTCTGGAGATAGTCGAGCAAAGCCCATACCTGACCTTCCTCTGCGGTGCCTGAGCATTTTTCACAAGACGACGGAGAGTGGATATCATGGCATCTAGATAGTGCTCGTAATCCCTAAACGGCTCGATCCTTGGTTTGGCAAACTCGGTCAGTGCAAGTGTAGAATCCACAAACACGTTACAGTAGTAATGGACCCTAAGCTCCCTCTTTCCTAGAAGAGGTAGCGTTCTAACATATGAGTTAATTCCCTTCAAGATCGAGTTCAAATCGCGTTCATAATACAGGTACGTTATGTCCAGGCTAGAGCGCGACATGCTGAGAATAAACGGTAGTGAGTTGGAAACGAAAAGGCAATCCTCGGATGAAATACTCCACAGACGTTCCAGCGTGTGACTTGGAGTAGCGAACACTACGCCCCTTTGGTCAGCCCCCCGGAGAAGTTTCCCCCCCGTCCCTAGAAAGAAAGAAGATTGGTCGAATAATCCACGTGTAAAATCACCATCCCATGCGCCTTCCACGAAGAATGCTTCTTGAACCTCCACACTGGTACCATGATAGACATGAACCTCAGGGCTACCTTTCCGAAGGACAGCACACCAGGCCAGTCTAGGAATACTTCTTTGTGAATGATAGACCAACTTCATGTGTCAGCCCCTCCAGATCGTCAAAGAATAGCGGCGTACCACCTGTATGAATGAACAGAACATTCTTGCCCGTAATTCCGTGTTCTTTGAGATACCGCTGCATCCCCCAGAATGCCTTACCGGTATATGTTGTATCCAGGGCAATACCATCGTTTATAAACACCGTTCGGATAACTTCCAAGATTTCGTTGTTATAACTTCCATAACCCTCAACCACATAGTCATCAACGAACTGAACAGAGCCAGTGACATTGAAGCTCAGTTTTCTGCTCTCCAGGTAGTCCAAAACACTGTCTACTACTACTTGACGACCCCTAGGATTTCTCCGGGCAATGCTAATGCCGACAATCTCTGTGTCATCGCCATGAATGAGTTTCCCACAAACCAGTCCCGCTTGGGTTGTGCCGGTACCTGATGGCAGAAAGATGTAATTGAAGCGGATCCCCAGGCTTTCTTCTTGCCGCTTTATCTCTTCATAGCACTCGACATATGCCTCTGTGCCCAGATTACCATGGCCCCCACCTTGGATAAAATACGGGTTTAGCCCCTGTTCACGCAGCATCTCTAATACGTCGCTTATGGTTTGACTCACATCACTAAGGGTACACTCGATGATATTTGCGCCTAGCAATTTCGCCATTATGCTGTTTCTAGTAGACTCATTGGGTGCGCAAGACGGGGATATAATGTAACAGGGTAGTTTCCTCGAAGCGGCCATGTTAGCCACAACCCGACAGTGATTTGATCTGACACTCCCATATGTAACAACGCAATCGTTTCCCTGCTTAGCAATATCTGCGAAAAAATGAACTGCTTTACGAGCCTTGTTCCCGCCGAAGGAAAAGGGCAAAAGGTCATCCCTCTTGAAAAACAGGGCATTCCCATTAAGAGTGAGATTGGATTCCTGAATGGGCGTCCACTGATCGGGAAGCCGTCCTTCCCTCGTCGGCTCGAGCCGTTTGCCGAAAACGAAATCGTTCCTGGTTAAGCCATAGACATAGCGGTGGACATACCGTGAACCTTGTCTGACATCTTCGCGAAGAAGCCCTTCCTTCCTAAAGCCCAATCGCTCGAACAGCCGTTGGGCGGAATGGTTTTCGACTTCAGTGTACAGATAGACTCTGTTCAGGTGCAACTCGTCAAAAGCATATTCGAGCAACAAATGTGACGCTTTCGTGGCAACACCTTTCCCTTTATACTCATGTTCCCCGAGTGTTATGTAATACTCTGCTTTGCGGGATCTCGAATCAATGTTTAGAAGTCCGATAAGCCCCACAGGTCTACCGTCTACTTCTATAACGCCATCGAACCGATCCGTCCTGTCTTTAACTCTCCTAAACCACTCCACGGTTTTCTTGTACTCCAAGGGGAGATCGTAATGCAGAAACTGGTTATTCCTTTCATCGTTGATCCAGCGAATCTTGTCTGCAACATCCCGCTCCTCGAACTTCCTGATGGTTACCTTCATGCGGCCCAACAACCTTCGGCCGGGAAGGGATCAAAGCAGGATAGACAGGAGCTTAGCCTAACCCCCCCCCCGCTGGAATTTTCTGCAAATTTCTCCATCAGGATCACGTTTCTGTAAGCACCGTCGATGAAGCGTTCAGCAACATGTTCACCTATTTCTCGGTAACCAAGCGACTTCCACAGTTTGAGGGCCAACTGATTATCGGCTACCACACTCAACTTGATTTTCCTTAGGTTAAGATACTTAAAGGCAAAATGTTCCAGCAAACGACATGCCTCAGCTGCATACCCTTTTCCTCTTGCCCCTTTTTCACCTATGAACAAGCCTATTTCACACACGCGATGGATCCAACCGATGTTGTATAACCCAATCATGCCGATAGGCTCATCGTTCTCCCTGACACAGATAATGAACCGCTTGTCATTGCCAGTGGTATCGATGTACGAATCTAACCATCTCTCTTGGAGATCGATGGATACTGGCATGAACCCGCCGCCTAGATACCTAAAAGTATCCTCATCATTCCTCCATCTGTTAAGATTGGCCAGATCCTCTCGCACTATGGGTCTGAGATAGACCTTGTTACCGATAATCATTCGCGCGTCCCTCCCAGAAGCGCCTATGGGTAGATGCTTTCTCTCAACACAACGATTCTAACTGTGTCCAGAAGAATCTTCACATCTTTCCACAGAGAAAAGCCTTCTACGTAGTCTATGTCCAGCCTGATCCGCTCGTCCCAACTCACAGAATTGCGGGCCACCACCTGCGCTAAACCGGTAATACCGGGTCGCATTTCAAACCTCTTCTTAGCCCACTCAGGATAAGCGGCATAGCCCTTATACGGATGATAAGTAGCCGGAGGCCTGGGGCCAACCAAACTCATATCGCCTTTAAGGACATTGATCAACTGGGGCAGTTCATCGAGACTTGTCTGACGAAGAATTCTACCCACGCGGGTTATTCTCGGATCGCCGGGAGTGCTCACTCGCAACCCCTCTCCCAGCTTTTCCGCATTCTCTACCATGGTCCGGAACTTGATTATCCGAAACGGTCTGCCATTTTTCCCAAGACGTTCCTGCAGAAAAAAGACTGGTCCAGGGGAGTCGAGTTTGATGAAAATCGCCGCGATGGCAAAAAGGGGCGAAAGGATCAGAAGCCCGCATAGGGATAGAACGATATCCAAAGTCCGCTTCACACAGAGCTGCGCCTTTCTCATTTTCGTTCTTCCCATAAACCTCTAATCACCCCCACAACCCTCTCCAAATCCTCATCTGTCATCTTCGTATCACTGGGCAGACAGACGCCCCTGTTAAAGATGTCTTCGGATACGCTGCCCTGTTCTTGGAGGGTGATGAAATCGCAGTCTTTGTAGTAAGGCTGCAGATGCATGGGCTTCCAGATTGGTCTTGACTCTATGTTTTCAGCTTCCAGAGCCTCAATGATGTTTGTCGGTTTTACGTTCCCATTGAGCAGAATGCAGCTCAACCAGTAATTGGGCTCATCGTAGTCCTGCACTGGCATCATTTCCAGGCCTTCCAGACCGCTTAGGTGCTCCTTATAGTAGTCGAAGATGTACTTCTTTTTTGCGATCCGCTCATCAAGCACCCTGAGCTGCCCTCTCCCGATGCCCGCCAACACATTACTTAAGCGGTAATTGTATCCTAGGTCCCTATGCTCATAATGGAGCACCGGTTCCCTGGCTTGCGTCGCCCAGTACCGGGCCTTTTCGATCTTTTCTTCATCATTGGAGACCAACATCCCACCACCTGAGGTGGCGATGATCTTGTTGCCGTTGAAAGAATAGATCCCCAGGTCCCCAATGGTGCCCGTTGCTTTACCCTTGTAACTGCTCCCCAAACTCTCGGCCGCATCTTCGATCAGGGGAACCCCGTATTCCCTGCAGATCTCCAGGATGGGATCCAAGTCAGCCGACAATCCGTAAAGATGCACCACTATGACAGCCTTCGGCTTCTGACCCAACGTTTCGTATCTGTGAAACGCCTTCCTTAATGCCTCAGGGCACATGTTCCAGGTATGGTTGCTGTCAATGAAGACGGGAACAGCACCTTGGTAGCGGATGGGATTGGCCGTGGCTGCGAAGGTGAGATCCTGGCAGAAGACCAGATCTCCCGGACCAACCCCCACCGCTTTCAGCGCCAGATGGATAGCCGCCGTACCCGAAGACACGGCCAGAGCAGCCTTAACCCCCACCCTTTGGACCACTTCCTTTTCGAAGGCATCAACATTGGGGCCTAAAGGAGCAATCCAGTTGGTGGCAAACGCTTCTTGTATAAAGGCCATTTCATAGCCCTGCTCACTCATATGCGGCGATGCCAAGTAAACCCGCTTCTTCTCCGTACTCTCAGTCACGCCGGCCCCTCTTTTCCAACTTATCTCCTATTTAGCACAAACAGGCTCCCCCAGCTGGGAGCGGCTGTTGGTTGGTTAGATTCACAGGCTACGCCCTGCACTGCCTCTGGTAGATCGCCGGAAGCGGACCCCCAACCACTATCCTCACACCGCTCTCTGCCAAGGCAGTCAATGTTGCCTATTTATTCCACAAACCCCTTAAAAATCCTGCAAGAACCAGGGCTTGGTAATAAGTGGTTCCCGACTACCCGCAAGCCTTGTGCCTGCTGTGATATCGTGAAATTCTCACTAGCTGTGTGGTTCCTGCACTAGCGCTCATGTTCACAAGAAAATAATGAAAAATTCGCCCATTTTTCCATGGCCTGTGGAACAAGTTTCAGGGGGTCCTTTTTCTCGAAAAACGTCCCCGCTAGTGTAAAGTTACTGTAGGACAGGAGTTTGACTCAAGAAAATAGAAGAAGATCCCACCGTCCCTGCAGGAGACGAGTACGAAGTACTCAGAGGTGAGATCTTCTATGCAAGCAATATTCGATGAAAGTCTAGTGTTTTCCTTTCAGGAAGTTGTCAAAGAAGCGGTGTCCGAGGTTATGGCCGGTAAGGGGATGCCGGCCTTTCAGCAGGCGTTGCGAAATGGTCTGAACAGAATCTGCTGTACCATTCAGCAGCGGGTACTGGAGTTGATTGACCAGGAGTTGCGCGACAACCTTCCGCTTAGGAAAGGTTGGGTTATCGTACGACGAGACCCCAAGACCATCCTCTCACCCTTTGGTGAAGTTCACTATGAACGTACACTGTTCCGGAACAAGAAATCCGGACAACATGCGCATTTGGCAGATAGGTTGGTGGGATACAAGCCTCACCAACGCCTCGACACCCTACTGGAAGCGGACTTGTTAGAAGAAGCTGTTGACCGGTCGTACGCCAAGGCGGGTAAGAGCTTTGAAACCCATACGGGCATTAGAGTATCAGGGCAGACCGTTCTCAACATTGTCCGAAAATTGCAGCCCGAGAAGATAGAGCTCAAGGAAAGAATTAAGGTTAAGAAGGTTGCCAGCATCCTGTACGTTGAGGCCGATGAAGACCATGTTCCGCATCGAGAGAAAGGTGTTAGTGCTTTTGAGCAACGTCTTGTCTACGTCCTTGAAGGACGAGTTAGAGTCGGCAAGGATCGGTATGAGCTGATTGGGAAGAAGTACTTCACTTTTCCTCCTGGTACTGCGTCACAGGTGATCTGGGAACCATTTGGCGCTATCTTGAGGCCACTTACGATCTCGAACAGACGAAATACTGTTTTCAGTCACGATAATTGTCCGGGTTTTGCTCAGGGTGTTTGACCGAATAACAGGGTTGAACCCGGTTCAAGTAGAATCCTCCTCTAGTTCAATTAGGGGAGGAAAGGGAGAAGCCTTG
>Ga0134103_1001968_pt1 | contig 17164 bp, 13 predicted proteins | sample 14_taG_2_FD_94445 | JGI IMG/M metagenome (GOLD analysis project Ga0134103, IMG submission 94445) | Switchgrass degrading microbial communities from high solid loading bioreactors in New Hampshire, USA - 14_58_20_212_A1 metaG | ecosystem: Engineered > Bioreactor > Semi-continuous > Anaerobic >...
CGCTGTTTACTGTTATCGGTGTACGTTCAGAATATGAAGGAATAGTATTTACTATCGATTCTAGTTTGTTGTTTGCGATAACCACATCGACACCCAACAATCGAGCGATTGAATCAGCATATTCATGCAAGACATCATGCATTGCCATTAAATCCATAAGAATATCCTCCATACTGTCTTAGATTGAAACATACCAGAGGGATTATGTCAAGATATAATTCATTAATATACTAGAAAGGGAAGACATTACAGCAAATATTATCTAATGACACATTATTGAAACAAAATAAGGAGTAAACCTGCATATAAAATTATGGCCAGGAGGGTAAAATCATGTTGTTTTTATTTTGACGATACAATTTTGAGTCTTTAAGTTAATTGTATACTAAATTTTGGAAATATTCTGTATAAATAGTATCAAAACTTAAATATTATTTTAATAATTGAAACACTTTTGATACAAATGTTGGCGGTATCGTACAAAGAGGTTGTGAAATGTTTATTAAAATATCCAATATACATAAAAATAAAATTAATATATACTTTAAATCAGCACAAACGTTTTGCCAAAAATCCTGACGTTAGGATGACAAATGAGACAATTTTGAAACATTGACATTTCAAAAAAGTCTGTATTTTTAAATTGGCGTGTCTATTGTGATACTTTTTCTTTAAACTTTCTAAGGAGGAAAAAAATGAAAAAGAAGTTGTCTATTATTCTTTCCCTGTTTTTAGTGTTTGTTACATTGGTTGGCTGCGGTAGTAGTACACCCTCTTCATCAGGGACACCAAGTTCATCCGGCCCAGCAGCTTCTGGTAACGCAGGACCAAGTAGTCATCCCATCAAAATTGCTTTTTCAGGCCCTATGACCGGGGACTATGCTGAATATGGGCAAAACTTTTACGCTGCATCACAGGTTGCTGTAGAAGAAATCAATGCAAATGGTGGTCTGTTAGGTGGACGCCAGGTAGAATTGCTATTATATGACGATAAAAATAGCCAAGAAGAGGTCGGCGCTATTGCTGAAATGATTGCAGGCGATAAAAGTATTTGTGCTGTGGTTGGTCACTTTTCTTCCGGTGTTGCTATGACTGCTGCTAATACGTATATTGATGTAGGAATTTCATTGCTTTCAGCTTCTGCGTCTCACCCTGATTTTTCTGGTATGGGGCCATATAATTTTAGAAACAATGTTCTTATTAACCAAGAGGTGCAAAATGTATTGCAGATATGTCAATTCAGTGGCAGTAAACGTGTTGGCGTTCTGGTTCTAAAAAACGATTGGGGTCAGGGTGCAAAAAATGCATTGGACCAAGCATATTCCCAAATTGCCGGTAAAGCAGGTTTTGAACTCGTAATAACCGAAGAGATCATGGATGGAACTGAAGACTTTTCTTCTAGCATAACTAAGTTTATAAATGCCGATTGCGATACAATTTTCGTACTTACTATGTATGCAACCTTTGCTCCTTTTGCTAATCAATATCGTGCCTTGAATCCTGATATAAAAATGTTCTCAGTTGGTTCAGCGTATTCGCAGGAGCTTATAAATCTTGGTGGAAGTGGTGTTGAAGGTGTTCGTTTGGTAGCTGGTTTCAACCCTGAAAGTGATGATCCTATGGCACAATCTTTTGTAAAACGCTTCAAGGACAAAACAGGGCATAATCCTGATAACATGTCTGCTCAGACATATGAAAACGTGATGATGATTGCTCAGGCGATTGAACGCGCTGGTTCAGATGATCGCGAAGCTATTAAAGATGCCTTGTATAAAACTGATTATCAAGGAATTACCGGTCATCTACAATTTGATTCAAATGGAGATGCCAAAAAAACACAGCTGGTATTTGAGATTCAAAAAGGTAACTTTGTAGAGCTTACCGATATGAAACTTAAGTTGTGGGACGACTTTGTAAATTCTTTATAGTAAAGGCAAAGTTATAAAAATAAAGTTATGTTGCAATAGCAAAAAGCAACGATAGAGGCAAGCCGTTTGCAGAATGGTTAAATTACCTAATAGAGTAAATCGAGTTTTGCAAACGGCTTGTTCTTAATTCTATACTCGCATCTGTTACACATTGTAAATATATGGAATGTTATTCCAGGTAAAACTGATAAAACCCCACAAAATTATTATACGAGGAGTGGATACAATGTTACTTCAACAACTCGTTAATGGGTTGTCCCTTGGTATCGTATATGCTTTGATAGCAGTGGGCTATTCGCTTGTTTTTGGGATTCTGCGACTGGTAAACATGTCCCATGGAGCTATATATGCCTTCGGAGCCCATATTGCTTTAATGGTAGTAACGCTGGAATGGGGTCTTGTTCCTGCAATTATTTTATCGTGTATATTGACTGCTATTCTTAATGTACTATTTGATCGGATTATATTAGCTCCCTTGCGAGAGAAAAAATCCACAAATATTGCGTCATTGATTAGTACAGTAGGATTTTCATATGTGGTTCAAAATCTATTAATGATTATTTTTGGGAGCGAACGCAAGGCATTCCCGAAGTTGTTTGATTATGGTGTGATTGAGGTTTTCTCCTTACGGATAAATTCAACTCAAATTTTTATTTTACTTACATCCCTTATTATTCTCGGCATCCTCACATTAATAATTTATCGCACCAGCATAGGACTAGCTATGCGAGGAACTGAGCAGAACACTCGCGCAGCACAGTTGGTAGGTATTAATGTTAAGAATGTTATTACCATAACTTTTGCTCTGTCAGGAATATCGGCAGCCATTGCTGCGTTCATGGTGGCCGGTTACTATAATGCGGTGTATCCCAATATGGGGGCGCAAATTGGGCTAAAAGCATTCTCTGCTGCGGTGCTGGGTGGTATCGGTGTATTGCACGGTTCTGTTATTGGAGGACTGGTAGTAGGTGTTGCCGAAGCATTAGCTGTTACATTATTGGGGGGGGCATACCGTGATGCTACCGCATTTGTGATACTTTTCTTGGTGCTTATTATTCGTCCCAATGGAATTTTCGGCAAGAAAGAGACGGTGAAAGTGTAACATGAAAAAATCTAACACTATTTACGTAAAACTAAAAGAGTTTTATTGGAAAAATGAAAAGCATTTTATATCAGCACTTATTGCAATTCTAGTTAGTTTATATTTTTTAAATTTAAACCAATATTTCTATCGTGTTTTAACTATGATTTGTCTCTATTCTATTTTAGCTTTAAGTCTCAATATAGTTTTGGGGTATACAGGCAGACTTTCATTAGGACATGCCGCTTTCTACTCAATCGGTGCATATGTGTCGGCTATTATGCAAGTGAGATATAATATAGACTTTTTTATAGCGCTAATTTTGGGCGTCATTATAGCCGGATTCTTTGGCTTTTTGCTGGGACTCACAACTATGAGACTTTCCGGCTCATACCTTGCCATTACTACTATCGGCTTTCTCGAAGTTATTCGTATGGTGTTGCTGAGTTGGGAAAGTGTCACCAATGGAGCATTTGGTATTCAAAACATTCCTCGCCCCAAATTTTTTGGATATGAGCTAACAACTGCCAATGGAGGTATTTATTTGTTGGCATTAGTTGCGTTGATTGCTTCAGTCTATTTTTCCGCAGCTCTCAACGATTCCAAATTAGGTCGTAATTTACGAGCGATTAAGAATGATGATTTTGCCACAACTATGATGGGTGTAAATACTAATCGGTATAAAGTTATAGCATTTACTATATCGGGAGCGATGGCTGGGTTGGCTGGAACAATTTTTGCGTCTATGAACCGCTATATTGATCCTAATACCTTTAATTTTGACACATCCATGCTTATTGTGTGCATTTGTATTCTTGGTGGTATGGGTAGCATTAAAGGGCAATTGTTAGGAGCTCTGCTGCTGGTATCTTTCCCAGAGATACTGAGATCCTTTGCACTTTACCGCTTTGTGGTGTACGGCTTAATTCTTCTTGTCATGATGCGCTTTAGACCGCAGGGCTTACTGGGATCTCTTTCTACTCGTCCCTATAAATTTCCCAGAGGTGTAAAAGTAAAGGAAGAAGGCATAGGGGGTGAACCTTTATGAGCTTGTTAGAAATTAAAAACTTGACAAAAAACTTTAAAGGTCTTGTAGCTTTAGATAATGTTAGCATTCATGTGGAAGAGGGAGAGATTGTAAGTATAATCGGACCTAATGGTGCGGGAAAAACTACATTGTTCAATCTACTTACCGGTGTATACCCTGTTACGCAGGGTGAAATTGTGTTCCGTGGTCAACGTATAGAAAACAAAAGCCCGCAAAAAATCGTTCAAACTGGTATTGCTCGAACCTTTCAAAATATTCGGCTTTTCAAAGAAATGCGAGTGATTGAAAACGTATTAGTTGGTGACAGCAACAACATAAATTACAGTTTCATTGACTTAGTATTTAAAACAAAACGTTATCGTAATGCAGAACGTGAAAGTACACAAAAAGCAATGGATATTTTAGAATCAATTGGTTTAGCACAGTATGCCAGTTACTATGCGCAAAACCTGCCATATGGTCTTCAACGTAGACTGGAGATAGCTCGTGCAATTGCCACAGGCACTTCATTTTTGATTTTAGATGAACCGGCTGCTGGTATGAATCCTCAAGAAACAGAGGACTTGATGAATTTTATTAAAGATTTGAAAGGTAAAGGTTACACTATTCTACTGATTGAACATGATATGAATGTTGTTATGAATATTTCAGACAGAATATACGTATTGGATTATGGCAAATTGATCGCAACAGGCCTGCCACATGAGATTGCTACCCATCCAAAAGTAATTGAAGCATATCTGGGTCAGGAGGGGGACGAAGAGTAATGTTAAAAATACGGAACCTCAACACATACTATGGTACGATTCATGCGCTCAAAGGTATAAATTTAGATGTGCCAGAGGGAAAAATTGTTACATTGATTGGAAGCAATGGCGCCGGAAAATCTACAACAGTACTTTCAATTACTGGAATACTCAAAGTTTCTGAAGGCTCTCAAATCGAGCTAAATGGTGAGAATATTACTAACATGCATCCATATAAAATCGTGAATAGAGGTGTTAGTCTTTCGCCGGAGGGTCGGGAGGTATTTCCTTCTCTGACTGTGGAAGAAAACTTGAGGTTGGGAGGCTATTCTACTCGGCATAATAAGTTAGCTTTAAAAGATGGATACGAACGTGTATATCAGTTATTCCCCAGATTGAAGGAACGTATGAAGCAAACTGCTGGTACATTATCAGGGGGCGAGCAGCAGATGTTAGCCATTGGCCGTGCACTGATGTCAAAACCGAAGCTGTTATTACTTGATGAACCGTCTTTGGGTCTTGCTCCAAATTTGGTACAAATGATTTTTGGTTTAATCTCTGATATCAATAAACAGGGAGTTACTATTTTGCTGATCGAGCAGAATGCCAACATGGCTTTACGTGTGGCAGACTATGGTTATGTAATAGAAACAGGAACAGTGGTATTACACGGTCCTTGCGATAAATTACGTAATGACGATAATGTGCGAAAGGCTTATCTGGGAAAGGCCTGATATTCCTAACAATATTGACTGAGTTTGTACAATATAATCGATTAGAAAGGGTTGCGTCATAGAATTGGATAAAGTCGATATGAAAAATTACGATAAAAACTATTTAAAACTATTAAAACAAGAACTACTCCCTGCCTTTGGCTGCACTGAACCCATATCAATTGCTCTGGCAACTGCTAAGGCTACGGAAACTTTAGGATGTCTGCCAGAAAGAATAGTAATGCACTGCAGCAGAAACATCATAAAAAATGCGAGCGGTGTTGTTGTACCAGCTTCAGGCAATAGACGAGGAATTGAAATAGCGGCTTGTTTAGGAGCAGTAGTTGGTGTGACAGACAAAGGTTTGGAACTACTTAACAATATTAGCGAGACAGACCGCAAAAAAGCGATGGACTTGGCCAACACACCCGGATTTTGTACTGTGTGCCTTATGGATACAGCTTCTAAGCTACACATCAGAGCAGAGGTGGAAGCTGGTGGATATACGGCAGTCGCTGAAGTTCAAGGCACCCATACCAATGTTACATATGTTGAAAAAGATGGGATAACGCTGTACAAGAGTGAGGTATGTATACAGGATAACCAAGTCGCATTGGATATGACTATAAAAGAAATATTGAGTTTTGCTTCTAACGTTCCATTAGAGGAACTGGAACCTATTATCGGTCCACAAATCACTTATAACACTGCTATTGCTGAGGTTGGATTAGCTGGTGGATGGGGTGCTGAGGTTGGGAAAACCTTGTTGGAGATGTATGGCAACAATGTGGAAAACAGAGCTCGAGCTGCAGCTGCAGCAGGCTCTGACGCGAGAATGAGTGGCTGCGAGATGCCTGTCATCATTAATTCCGGAAGCGGAAATCAGGGAATGACAGTATCTTTACCAGTGATTGAATATGCCCGGGAATACAACTCAAGTAAAGAGCAACTGATTCGTGCCCTTGCGGTAAGTAACTTAGTGGCATTACACCAAAAAGCCAGTATAGGTATTCTATCTGCATACTGCGGTGTTGTAAGCGCTGCCGTGGGTAGTGCTGCCGGAATTGCATACTTACAGAATGAGCCATCAGAAGTGATAGAAGCTGCTATCACAAATGCACTGGCTAATGTTTCAGGAATTGTTTGTGATGGGGCAAAACCTTCATGCGCGGCTAAAATAGCTTCTTCAGTAGACGCTGCAATTTTAGGCTTGAGTTTGGCAAAACGGAACAAGAACTTTAAGAACGGCGAGGGAATTGTCAAAAAAGACGTAGAACATACAATTCATGCGGTTGGACGTCTGGCTTCAGAAGGTATGGAAAAAACGGATGATGTGATTCTTGATATTATGATCGAAAATAAAAGAAATGATAGCCTTACAAAAGGAGGGTACCAATGAGAACCATACCGATCGGCAAAGGTGTATTTCATTCATCTGCTATTGCGTTGGGATGCATGCGTATCTGTCGCATTCCTTTAGATGATAGTAAAAAACTGATCTTGCGAGCACTGGATTTGGGGATAGATTTCTTTGATCATGCAGATGTTTATGGTTTTGGTAAAAGTGAAGAAATCTTTGGACAAATTTTAGACTTAAAAGGGCCGATTCGGGAGAAAATTAAGATTCAATCAAAATGTACACTGATTCGCGACCAAGTGCAAACCCTATACAACGACCAATCGTCAGAGCATATCATTTCTTCAGTTGAAGCTAGTCTTAAGCGGCTAAATACAGAATATTTGGACACTTTGCTATTGCATCATCCTGACACATTAGTTGAACCTGAAGAGGTCGCAGAAGCTTTTGACCGACTTCATACTTCAGGTAAGGTACGTTATTTTGGCGTAAGCAATCATAAACCTCTGCAGATCGAGTTGCTAAAAAAGTACGTGAGACAACCGCTTATCATTAATCAATTACAATTTTCGGCAGCTCATCCTGATCTGGTTGACGCAGCACAGCCTATAAGGCTGCAGCCTCATGCTATGGCGGATATTACCGGCGATGTATTAACGTACAGCAGGTTGCACGATATAACAATACAAGCCTGGAGCCCGTTTCAATTCGGATTTTATGGCGGTGTATTTATAGGGAATTCTAATTATCCGGAATTAAACAAGGTAATCAGCCGCATCGCAGAGGAAAATGAAGTTTCCGCTTCTGCTATTGCTGTTGCTTGGATTTTAAGGCACCCGGCAAAAATACAGCCTCTAATAGGCACAACAAATCCAGAGCGATTAACTGATATCTGCACAGGAGAGAAAGTGGAGCTATCCCGAGCGCAGTGGTATGAGATATATAGAGCTCAGCTGCGTGATGAAGGAAAAATTGATCTGACTAGTTCGATATCCACATCGGCTAACCAATAACTTGGAGGAAATATAATGATTGGCACAGTAATTATCGGCAGTGGGGAGATTGCTCATACCAGGCACATCCCAAATTTAATGCGCTCAAGTTTAGGATATCTTCATGGTGTATACAACAGAAATTATCAGCATAGCAAGCAAGATTCTGAAAAGTTTGGTTGCAAGGCGTATGCTACATTAGAGGAAGTTTGGGCTGATGAAGCGGTAGATGCAGTCATAGTCTGTGTACCAGCCTCCGCCCATCATGAGTATGTTATTGCGGCTCTAGAAGCTAAAAAGCATGTATTGTGCGAAAAACCAATGGCCATTAGTACAAAACAAGCAATTGAGATGATAGATGCTGAACAAAGAAGTGGGAAAAAACTAATGATTTCATATAATCAGCGCTATTATCAGCCTCATTTGAAAGCTAAAGAATTACTGGATCAAGGAGCGATAGGTACGGTGCTGAATGTGCGCAGCAGCATCGGATTACCTCTTCCTCTGGATATTAACGATCCTGACAACTCTAATGCAGCCAGTGAAATGCTAAGCCACCGCATTGATTTGCTCCGCCATTTTTTGGGTGTGGAAGTGGAGGGCGTTTTTGCCAGACTCACTCAGGCAAACGAAATGGGTGTAAACCGTAAAGTAGATTTGGGTGACGATACAGCCATGGCTATCATTACCTATCAAAATGGAATAATGGCGAGTCTGGCTGCCAGCAGGCTTAGTAATAATTTTAACGATCGTACTACAAAAATATTTGGTACCAAAGGGTGTATGGTTCTATATGGACAGAAGGCTCCTGTTACATTGGAACTAGCAAACGGCGAAACAGTTTATTTCCATCTTCCGGATGTACCTTCCCAACGTGAAGTTGAAAAAACAGAGATAAACGAAGCTTTTTTCCAATGTATTGTAAATAATACTGAACCACCTATACGTTCCAAAGATGGTTTGGAGGTTGTACGAGTGGTAGAGGCCATTTATAAATCCAACCGGGAAGAGCGATATATATATATTTAAAGTTAAGATTCATTATTAAATAAAATGAGGAGATTTATTATGACGTATCGTGAAAGATTCATCAACACTATCAACAGAAAGCCAACAGACCGTGTTCCATTTTCTTTTTGGTTTCATTTTATTGAAAATGAGGATACTGTGGATGCTATGAAAAATATCGAAATCATGGACAAGGTCTATGAAGGACAAAAACGCTACATAGAGACTGTTAAGCCGGATTTTGTGAAAGTTATGTGTGACGGTTTGTTCCGTTATCCGGCTAAGGCTTTAGAAAACTTTGAAACTGTGGATGATCTAAATGATATCCCTGCTATCTCGATGGATAATCCTTGGATCAGGGCTCATGTGGCTCATGCATTGCGTGTGTCGAAAATTCGTGAAGATACTGTATATATCTATAATGTGTTTTCCCCATCTATGCTATTACGCATTATGGAAGGTGAGGAAAAGTTCCTTGCTGCTTTTAAGGCCAACCCTGAAAAGCTTAGCGAAGCTGTAAAATGCATTGGTGAGGGTATTGGCAACCTGGTGCGGGCATTGATGCAGGAAGGTGGTATGGATGGAATCTATTACTGTGTTCAGAATCAAAACATTGACATTATAAGTGACGAGGATCACGAAAAATATTTTGGCGAAACTGATCGCAAGGTATTAGACATAGCAAACGAGATCAACGACTGCAATATTCTTCATATATGTGGTTATGATGGGAAAAGAAACCATTTAGAAAAATGGATCGACTATCCATCAAAGATGGTAAATTGGGCTGTGCATGTCGAGGGCGTTAGTATTGAAATGGGGAGAAAGCTGTTTGGTGACCGAACCATCGTAGCCGGTTTTCAGAATACAAAGCAGGGAATTCTTTATTCTGGCAGCGAAGAAGAAATCAGAAGTTATACTCGGGAAATTGTACAACAAGCGGGAAAGAGCGGTTTGATAGTAGCCGCTGACTGTTCATTGCCTTTTGATATTGACTGGCAACATCTGATTTGGGTGCGTGAGGAGTTAGAAGCTTTATCTTAAAATATTCCAGCCCAATACACAGCGACGATTTTGAAGGCGATTAGTATGAGGAAACTGCCGATCAAGGCTTTCTTGTCATGCTGAAAGCAGCCGAGGGAGATGCTGCGCGTGGAGTGGAGGCCACAAAAAATTATGGCCGTGCCAAGTCATTGTGGAGCGGGCAATTGGATATCAGGATGCCGGAGCAACTTCTGTTTTAATTATTCTTAATGAAATGCGAATCTATGTGCAAAGTAAACAGGAGCAGTAATAACAGTAATGTACTATGCTTTGGTGAACGGGTTTATTGGAGTTGAACTAGCACAAGCTTTATTGGCCTCAAGCTTTTTATATTTGTACCAATAATAAAATACAAAAACTATAGCTCAAACAAAAAACTCATGAAAGAATTAAGGGAGTTGACAAATGATGTTCGGAACGAATTAATGCTATTTGTCATTCCCTCTTTTACTTTATTGAGTGTGGTACTGGATATAGCTAATAAATATGGTATTTGTCCTGAAGCACAAAATATGTGCTGGGAGGTGTTGGATACATGCTGGTAACTGAGCTCTTACTTGTTTATAAGATACAGTCCCATCATGCAAATCAATATGCCTGCGATTTTTGTCAGGGTAATAATTTCGTGATAAATAAGGGCGCCTACGAATACCAGGCAAATCGACAGGATTATGCTGTGGACGATATGCCCGCTGCTGATGTTCCACCCTGCCTTATACATATAAATCGAACCGGCTTCAAGCCCTACGATCGCGATTCCCAGGACAAAACCGCTCCAGTTGATGCTTTTTAATTCATTCATTATGTTGCCGCTTTTGTTGAGGGTATAATACAAAACCAGGGATACTAAGGCTCCTACAATATATGTAACCGTTAACGAAGCAAACGGATCTATTGCAGCCGGAGTTTCCTTTGAACAAATATTATAAAAAATATTTGATATTACAATCAGCGCTATCGGCCAAATCATTTGAAATAACATAATTTTTTAAACACTCCTGAAAATAAAAATCCGGCAATCAGAACAGCCTGACTGACGGCAGGTGGATATCTTTTCTATATGATAATTCAGTTATTTTCAAAAAACAAGCGTGCTTTTCAAATTTAAGCGAAATAAAAACAGCCGCAGTTTTCATCAATCGATCCATGAAATAAATACTGCGGCATGTTGCTCAAGCGGCCGAATCAAAGTTTTCTAAATCGATACAAATCGTTCTACGCATTCCGACAAAGCGGTATCTATATTCTTTAGCGAAAACTTTCTTGCATTTAAGAGAATTTGCCGGCCTTCAACATTCCTCGTATAAACAACATCATAGGGTATCATTTTGGTTTGAAGTTGTTTTTTCAAATAATCAACGTACTCTCTCTTCTGAGCTATCAGCTCAGGGCAGGGAGTTGCAAGAGATATCAGTTTGATTCTGCTTTTTGATTTATATACAAGCAAATATTTTTGTCTTTTTATAGGAGCGGTCATTTCCCTTAAAGCGGCTGCGAATATTTCCTTTTCACGTGCCGTACCGCCTGCAAGGCTGATGGTTATCGAATCTTCACTTCCCTTAGTTTCAGTTTTTACCCTGACACCTTCAGATCTTATCAGACCCATATGTATATAGGTTTTCAGAATTGCTTCCGACTGTATCTTCAATCTTTTTTTAGGAGAAGTGATTCTGGAAATAAACATTTTACTCTTTATCAGGCTGATGAACAAGAAATTATATGCTATAAAGACTGGGAACAGAGCAAATGAATATTTTAAAATGCCGGGAGAAAAAGTCAGTCTGAACAATATCCAATATAAAGCTGCACCGATTGTAACAATAATAGAATAAAGATGATTAATAAAAACAACATCAGGTTTAGCATTTCTTTTGATCTCTGTTTGTTTTTGCATTTCATATGGTTTTACACCGTAATAATCTTCACCCAAAGCCCGCAGCCATTTTCTCTTCATGCCTTCCCTGTCGTTCGCCATATTTAGCATCATTTTGTTTATCCTGTCAATACCTGCCTTATTAAAGGGAGGAGCAATAATACTGATCCTTTTTATGCCGTTTTCTATAGTATCTTTTGTATAATGAGGACCTACAAAGGTTTTGAATCTCCTTTCCAATGTTAAAAAATCGGAAGAATTATAAACAGAATCACCCGATTGTTTTATTGATGTCTTCAAAAACTTATTCCTGAACAGATTAGCGGGCTCAACCGTTACCAAATGCCATATATTCGCTGTTTTGTCTTTATTCATTGGGTCTATGCGAATAGCCCGTCCTCGCATTTGATTTGACAGAACGTACGAGCCTACAAAGCTGGCAAGTATTAAACTGTTTATATTCGGGGAATCCCAGCCCTCTCCCAAAAGTGATTTTGTCCCTATCAGTATCTCGATCAGGCCCATTTGAAATGCGCCGGTAATAATTTTTACAATGACATTGCTTTTGGTGAAATTTTCTATGGCTACGTACCCTTCAACAAGCAGCCGGCAGTTAAAACTGACACGATGTTTCTCGGCAATGGATCTGATTTCACTGAGTGTGGCTTCGGGCAGAATAACCAGGCTGCCTGTCAGTACGCCTATCTTAGCCCTTGTGCCCAGGCTTCGCCGGACGGTCTCAAAAATAGGTACGATACCTATTTGGGTGAAAGCATTATTCGTACCGATATCCGATAAATAGTTCTTCCTTATGTAATCGCCCAGTATAAGCATTCTTAGCTCATTGCCCATATTATTGAATTCTGAGATGCATATTTGCTTAATACTTTCAAGTTTGCCGATGGATTGGATCATTACCTTGTTTATCTTTTTATCATATATATTTCTGACTTTGTTTTTTTCGACCAGCTTCGCATCATGGAGCCTGGCTGCTATGGCATCGTAAAGATCTTCGGGGAATAATTCCTTATGATTGAAAATAAACTGAAAACCGGCATCAACTACGATATTGTTTCTCTGGTTTAAAAACAAGGCTCTGATATCAGAAGGTATATACTCATTTGAATAGTCCAAAAGATTTAAAAAACCTATAAAATCCTCCTCATCGTCAAAACATATGTCTAAATATTTATCCGGATCTTTAAAAATCAGATTTTCATTTGCCAACCTGTAAAGAAGCCCCTGGTCGGCAAGGTCGGCTACAAAAGCGTCAATTTTTGAATCGAATTCATATATTGCATTTAATTCGTCTTCACCGGGATAATTAAAGTAAATATAATCCTGATGATAACAGAGGTTTTTTGCCTTAACCAATTCGGGCACAAAAATTTCATCATCAATTTCTCCACAGACAGAAATATACTTGTCCCATTCTGCCTTGTTTGAATCATAGGGCGGTGTGGCAGTCAATGCAATTATTTTGTAACCCTTGCCAAGTTTTTTTAAGAAAATTTCCAATGTTCGTTGCCATTCGGCGCGCAAATGGTGAGCCTCATCCAGACATATGGTCTTTATGCCTGCCTGTTTTATTTCGTTAAGTAAATCAAAACTATCGTAGTCTTCGTTTTCACTTATATTTTCCCATGATTCGGTTGAATCCTGGTCCGTTTCGTCATTTGAATTTGCAGAAAAATCTTCTTCGGTATTGTTTTTGCTGACTGGACTACTGTTTTTCAGCCGGTTAAAAGCCGCATAAAGAGTCTGATATGTAATAGAAGTGATAAATTTGATATTTTTCAGGGAAGTGGATACATAATCGTCGAGATTGTGTTCCCCTATAAATGATTCGGCAAAACGCTGCTTCCACTGATCTCTTATGGACAGCGTGGGAGAAAGAACAAGGGCAGGCTCGCCAAGACGGCAGATTAATTCCAGCCCTAATATTGTTTTGCCAGAACCGGGTGCGGCCACAATATGTATCCGATTATCCTCCAAATGAATTAACGCATTTTGGAGAACTCTCATTTGGTAGTCTCTGAATGTTTTGTTAAAACGAAATTTTTGTTTTGTATTACCGCTTACATATTTCATAACAATGCTACCGTCCAAATGTTATTCAACTGTACTTGTTTACAAATATACCATAAAAAAGAATTTAAATAAACTAAACCGGGACAACCGAAAACCGGCATCATAGCCTATGGGCCGGTTGTTTAATTTAGCTGGATCATTGACTTAAATAAAATCACTATTATATAATTAATGAAATAAATGAAATTGGCATTATAATTTGCGCCTGGAGGTCTCATGTTTAACGGCCTGTTTTTCTGCTTTCTATCACTTATACTTGGTCTGGCAACCGGAACATTCAGAAAATCAACACATCAGCGTAAATTCAAAGATACCATCGTTTCACAGGAACAAAATCATAAAAGACACAATAGGATGATTGTCTCTTTTCAATTCTCACATTTCCAATCAGGTAAAAATCCTGTGGTTTGCTGTGATGCTGAAAATCCTGATAATAGCATTGTCAGAGCAAGAATAATTAATTATATTCTTTTATCGGTTTATTTCATTGCAGGTTTTGTGTACATGATTAAAGATATTATAAATTTGAGCATTATTGGCAAGATAAACTTCTCATGCGCAAATTGCCGATAATACTTTTATGAATGGTCGTTTTTTATGGGATAAAAAAAGAAATTACTTACCATGATAACGACTGGTGGAACCGGTCACCATGATGTTTCATGTATAATGAGATATTATCTGCTCATGGCTGATTCAGATAATATCAACGATTACTAAGAAAGGTTATTGGGGGTTAGGTGAAATGCGAAAGCAAATAATTTGTTCAAACTGCAATGCAACCTTGAAATCCGACGCGAAGTTCTGTACGCAATGCGGTACCGAGGTACAAACGCAAACACAAACAGAAAATATCGATGATATTGTATTCTGTACAGAATGCGGCGCGAAGACTACCACGGAGTTTACTTCTTGCCCCGAATGCGGTAAACCGCTGCGCAAAGAAGAACAAAAAATATCTCAAACAGAAGGTGAAGGTACTTCGGAGAAAAAGAAAATAAAATTGCCGAACTTTAAGTGGTTATGTATCGGTTTAGCAGCGGTTGTGATCCTTATCGTATTTGCTGTTATTATAGGAAATAGCGGTCCAAAACAAGGAGATCACCTGATTTATGTGAAAGATAAGGAATTGCAGTATACTAAACTTTCGAAGTTGGATCCATTTGAGATGACTTCCAAATTGAATGCAGGATCAAAGGATCTTGATATAAACACATTGAATTGGTTGTCTCTTTATATCCTTACGAGCGAAGATGGCAGGTATATTTATTATCCGGATCGTATGGATTCTACATATTCATATTACTGGCGAGACCTTAAAGCCGATAATAAGAAGACTGATGCAGCTGTCAAAATTGACAGTGAAATTTCGAGTATTCCGTTTTTAACAAAGGACGGGAACAGATTTTTCTATATAAAAGGAAACGATGCTCGTCTTTACATGTATGACAGAAAAGCAGATGAAAAAGTCAAACTGGATAGCGAAATTAAAAGCTTCTATGTCAATGAGGCCGGTGATTATCTTATATATGATAAATACCAGGACGGAGAATATTCCATATATGAAATGCATATTAAAAACATGACCGGTGAAAAAAATAAGTTAGACTCAAATGCGAGGATACATACAGCAAATGCAAAAGACAAAAAACTATATTATTTGAAAGAAGATACGCTTTACTTCAAAGAATATAAAAAGGAAAAAGTAAAAATTGCTTCAAAAGTGGCTCAGGTTATATCTGTTATAAATGATACATCAATATATTATCTAAAAACAGAAGAAGTAAAGACTAAGTTATCAGACTTCATTTCCGATGACATGGCTGATGGCGACAGGTCTATAACTGCAATCCCACCTGCTCCTTTATATCCGAATGAAAACGATTATAAGCGTAAGGTATGGTATGCATGGAGTTGGGGAAGTGAATATAATCCTGAAACAGGAGAGTATGGCTATTGGAGTGAGCAAATAGACTGGGACGCATACGACAGAGCCTATGAAAAATATAAGGAAGAATTTGCTGAATGGGAAAAGATCGAGGCTTCATATTACAGGAAACAATTAAGGGATGAACTGAGAGAAGCCTTAAATGATGAAAACAATTCCGTAAAATATGATAAGTATTCCCTCTACTACTGGAATAAAGGAACGGAGACCCTTGTAGCTTCCGATTTGGCAGCAGGGGACTATAGCAGATACTATTTAGCGGCATCTTCTGAGACTCCGGTGGTAGTGTATCAAAAATATAATACTTCTGACAGCGGAAAACAAAAGATGTCCGAACTTCTTTCGTATTGGGGCGATTACTATTATGTCGAAGATGTAATATCGGATATGCAATGGAGGCTTCTTACTTTACGGGATGTCTCTGACGAGAAGTATGTTGCTGTGGCAGAAAAAGAAAACATACTTGATTGCGATGATGCTATAAGTTGGTCCATCGATAAAAACGGGACTATTTATTTCCTTGATGAATTTAATTTTGAAAAAGACTATGGCACATTAATGTCTGTTTCGGTTTCAAAAGAGGATCTTGCTAAACCTGTAAATATCGATGAAGACGTATCAAGATACTATTTTGGAAATCAAACAGGAAAAGTATATTATTTTAAAGATGTAAAAAATAACTCAGGAGATCTTTATCTTGCAGGAAAAGCCATAAGTACCGATGTGTATATTCCGAGCCTGTATAACTACGAAGATACGGATATACTTTTATACTACATTGATTATAGCGAGAGTAATACTAATGGAACACTTTGTATGTTCAAAGACGGCAAACAAACAAAGATTTCGGATGATGTAAGTTTCTTCACTCCGGTAGATGAGAAGAATGTTGCATTTCTGACTGATTATAGCCGTGAAAGAAAAAGAGGAGATCTCATGCTCTATAATGGGAAAAAAGAGCCGACTTTAATTGATTCGGATGTAACTTTCCTGATTTGGAACAGGAATATGTTATGGGGCGATTTTATATTCTCAACATATATATTTGATGAGTACTTTTGATGTAAAACGCCTATTCTATCCGACAGTTTAAGAAACATCATAGGGAGAATGAATAAACTATGAGAAAAATTAAAGCTATTTCTATTTTACTTGTATGTGCATTTTTACTTGGGGCTTGCGGCAGCAATAATAAGCAGAGCAGCAGTATTGCAGATAAAAATACAGCTCAACCTACTACACAGCCAACAACTCAACCATCGGACAAAAATCCACCTAAAGGTTGGGAGCCGAATCCTATATCTGATTTCGATTATGAATATAACGATAGCCTTA
>Ga0134103_1001975_pt1 | contig 17131 bp, 12 predicted proteins | sample 14_taG_2_FD_94445 | JGI IMG/M metagenome (GOLD analysis project Ga0134103, IMG submission 94445) | Switchgrass degrading microbial communities from high solid loading bioreactors in New Hampshire, USA - 14_58_20_212_A1 metaG | ecosystem: Engineered > Bioreactor > Semi-continuous > Anaerobic >...
AAATAAGGGATAAAGCCAAGAACACAAAACTGCAGATGCTTTTGAGAGGCCAGAATTTGTTGGGTTATAAGCATTATGCGGATGATGTGGTCGACTATTTCGTTCAGAAGGCAGTAGCCAATGGAATAGATATTATTCGAATTTTTGACGCATTAAATGACCCAAGAAATATGGAGCGAGCCATGAAGGCCTGCAAGAAAGAGGGAGGGCACGCTCAGGCGGCGTTTTCATACACCATCAGCCCGTTCCATAGCCTTGAACAGTTTGTAAAGGATGCTAAAACTTATGTAGAGATGGGAGCCGATTCCATTTGCATTAAGGATATGGCGGGGCTGTTGGTTCCATACAAGGCCTATGAGCTGGTAAAAGCGTTAAAAGAAAATGTTAAGGTTCCTATTCAACTGCATACCCACTATACCAGCGGCGTGGGTTCAATGACATATCTTAAGGGTATTGAAGCCGGAGTAGATGTAGTAGACTGCGCTATCTCACCAATGGCAATGGGTACATCCCAGCCTCCGGAAGAACCGTTGGTAGCTACACTGCAAGGTACTCCCTATGATACGGGTTATGATTTAAACCTCTTAAGTGAAATTGCTTCTTATTTTGCTAAACTTCGTGATAAATATCTGGCTTCCGGTTTACTTAATACAAAGGTATTGGGCGTTGATGTTAATGCACTGATATACCAGGTTCCGGGAGGAATGCTCTCCAATCTGGTTTCACAGTTAAAACAGGCAGGAAAAGAAGACAAACTGCAGGAAGTTCTGCAGGAAGTGCCAAAAGTAAGAGAAGACCTGGGATATCCTCCGTTGGTTACACCTACCAGCCAGATAGTTGGGACACAGGCAGTTTTAAATGTTGTTATGGGTGAGCGCTATAAGATGATACCCAAGGAAACCAAAGGGATAGTAAAAGGTGAGTACGGAAAAACTCCTGCGCCTATCAAGGAAGAAATAGTTAAGAAAATCATCGGTGATGAGGAACGTATTACATGCAGACCTGCTGATTTAATACCCAACGAATTGGATAAAATAAGAAAAGAGGCTGCTGAATACATCGAGCAGGACGAGGATGTATTGACATACGCAATGTTCCCGCAGGTAGCAGTTAAGTTCTTTGAGTACCGTAAGGCTCAAAAGTACAAAATTGACCCGGATATGGTGGACTATGAAAACAGGGTTCATCCTATGGCATAGGGTATAATGGCATGAAGGAACAAATGATTTTTGCATTAATAATAAAGTTGCCATTTAACCGCCGTTTAGAACTGCTTAGTTTAATAAAGCAATATAAGTAATCTATAAAAACCTGATATAGCTGACCGGAAGCTTTGTAAATCATAGCTTCCGGTCTGTTATTAGTTTATATCTTTTTTCCGGGTGAAACTAAGCTTGTTTTTAATAAATTACCGAATATATCCTGTATGAATGCGCAAAAGAATTCTGTGAAAAATAATGGAAACATGATAGAATATTTATAAAAATGTCTATTAAGCGCAAGGAGATGTTCAAATGACCAAAATTACATTTGATTACAAAAAAGCCTTGGGATTTATAAATGAGAACGAGATAAAGTATTTGGAAAACCAGATAAATAATGCGCATGACATGTTAGAAAACAAAACGGGTCCGGGTAATGATTACACAGGCTGGGTGGAACTCCCTATTAATTATGACCGTGAAGAATTTGACCGTATTCTGAAAGCAGCACAACGAATAAGAGAAAATTCGGACGTATTTATCGTAATAGGTATCGGCGGTTCATATTTAGGCGCCAGAGCAGCTATAGAAGCTTTGTCCCATTCTTTTTACAATATGCTTCCAAAGGAAAAACGAAACGGACCTGAGATATATTTTGCAGGCAATCATATAAGTGCAACATATCTTGCAGATTTGCTGGAACTCATCGAAGGCAGGGAAGTATCGGTTAATGTGATTTCAAAGTCGGGAACAACTACCGAACCGGCAATAGCCTTTCGAATAATAAAAGACTACATGGAAAAAAAATATGGCAAAAAAGAAGCCCAAAGCCGTATTTACGCGACGACCGACAAGAGCAGGGGAGCGTTGAAAACTCTTGCTGATAAAGAAGGATATGAAACATTTGTTATTCCGGATAACATAGGCGGACGTTATTCGGTGCTTACCGCCGTAGGGCTGCTGCCTATTGCCGTAGCCGGGATAGATATAGCCGAGATGATGAAAGGTGCAGCCGATGCTTATACAGAGTGCAAAAAGCCGTTTATGGAGAATGACTGTTATAAATATGCGGCGGTAAGAAACTGCCTTTATCGAAAAGGCAAGACTACGGAGATTTTGGTTAATTATGAGCCTTCCATGCACTATGTAACCGAATGGTGGAAACAGCTTTTCGGTGAAAGCGAAGGCAAGGACCATAAAGGCATATTCCCAGCAGGGGTAGATTTTTCGACAGATCTTCATTCCATGGGACAATATATACAGGACGGCTTGCGAAATATTTTTGAAACTGTTATCAATATAGAAAAAACCAATAAGTCAATAAAGATGATAAAAACTGATGATGATTTGGATAATCTTAACTATCTTGCCGGCAAAGAGATGGATTTCGTAAATAAGATGGCTATGCAGGGAACGGTGCTGGCTCACAGCGACGGCGGCGTGCCGAATCTTATGATAAACATACCTGGAATGAATGCTTACTGGTTTGGTTATATGGTTTACTTCTTCGAAAAGGCCTGCGGTATCAGCGGATACCTGCTTGGGGTAAATCCATTTGACCAACCGGGAGTTGAGGCTTATAAAAAGAATATGTTCGCGCTTCTTGGAAAGCCGGGATATGAAAAAGAGAGGGCATTACTTCAACAACGACTTTAATTTTTCTTGCTTTAAGTTTGCTGATATGCTAAAATATTAAGCGCTGTACAAACGAATCGGAGGATATTGGTATGAGTGTTTGGGCAATTATTGTAAATATTATTTATTTGATTATTTGTTTAGCAATTATAGCGGTTGTATTGTTGCAGTCCGGTCGTTCCGCAGGAATCAGCGGTACTATAGCCGGAGGTGCTGAGACTTTCTTTGGAAAGCATAAAGGACGCGCATATGAACAAATTCTTAGCAAATATACAGCTGTTATTGCAATATTGTTCGTAATAGTTTCTGTGGTTCTGGTATTCCTGCTGTAATTTTGTTTTGTTGAGAATGAGGCTATACGTGTTTAAAGACATGTATAGCCTTTTGCTGTTTTTTTTATATTTGGATGAACTAATGTGTTAAAATAAATCTTCCGGTCATTGAGACTCCGAATATCGACTTTTTCCCGTTACGGAGGTGAATAATATGCCTGAATTCAAGTTGAGATCCGATTATAAACCTACGGGAGATCAGCCTAAGGCAATAGAGACTCTTGCAAATTTAATAAATAAGGGAAGCAAACATCAAACATTGCTTGGTGTTACTGGATCAGGAAAAACGTATACTATTGCCAATGTAATTGAAAGGGTCCAGAAACCGACTTTAGTGCTGGCTCATAACAAAACTCTCGCGGCTCAGCTTTGCAATGAATTTGCCGATTTTTTCCCTGATAATGCAGTAGAGTATTTTGTCAGTTATTATGACTACTATCAGCCGGAAGCATATATTCCGTCAACCGACACTTATATAGAAAAGGACTCATCAATAAACGACGAGATCGATAAACTCAGACACTCGGCTACGGCCGCTCTTTTTGAAAGAAGAGACGTAATAATTGTAGCGAGTGTATCCTGTATTTACGGTCTGGGTGATCCGGAGGACTATACTGACCTTATGATTTCATTACGGCCAGGTATGATAAAGGACCGGGATGAGATTATCCGGAAACTTGTCGATATCCAGTACACACGCAATCAATATGATTTTAAACGAGGAACTTTCAGGGCCATGGGCGATGTCCTGGATATATTTCCTCCGTCTTCTTCCAATACGGCCCTAAGAGTCGAATTCTTCGGAGACGAGATTGAGAGGATAACTGAGATAGATGTTCTTACAGGTGAAGTCAAAGGAATAAGATCACATATTGCAATATTTCCTGCATCACATTTCTCCACGAAAAGAGAAAAGATGGAAAGAGCAATAAAAACAATTGAGGCTGAACTTGAAGAACGTATTAAATATTTCAAGGATAATGGCAAGCTGGTGGAAGCGCAAAGAATCGAACAAAGGACCAGATACGATATTGAGATGATGCGGGAAATAGGATTCTGTAAAGGTATTGAGAATTATTCCAGGCATATTAGCGGGCGGAAGCCAGGCAGCGCTCCATATACCCTGTTGGATTATTTCCCGAAGGATTTTCTGTTGGTAATAGATGAATCTCATGTAACCGTGCCCCAAATAGGGGCTATGTATCACGGGGATCGTTCCAGGAAAGAGTCGCTGGTTGAGTATGGTTTCAGATTACCTTCAGCCTTTGATAACCGGCCTTTAACATTTGAAGAATTTGAGGAGAGGGTAAATCAGGTAATATACGTCAGTGCGACTCCCGGAAGCTATGAGAGAGAACATTCCACAATGATAGTGGAACAAATTATCCGGCCTACGGGGCTTGTTGATCCCCAGGTTACCGTAAAGCCAGTTAAAGGGCAAATAGATGATCTGATTCATGAGATCAATGAAACTACCAAAAAAGGTTTCAGAACCTTAGTAACCACATTGACCAAAAAGATGGCCGAGGATCTGACAAAATACCTGGACGACATGGGAATCAGGGTGAAATATCTTCATTCGGATATTGATACCCTTGAACGCCTTCAAATAATAAGGGATTTACGCATGGGAGAATTTGATGTGCTGGTGGGAATCAACCTATTAAGAGAAGGTCTTGATTTGCCTGAAGTCGCTTTGGTTGCTATTCTGGACGCTGACAAAGAGGGCTTCTTAAGGTCTGAAACGTCTCTGATACAGACTATTGGAAGAGCTGCCAGAAATGTTGAGGGCAGAGTCATTATGTATGCCGATACCATTACAACTGCCATGAAAAAAGCTATTGAAGAAACCAACCGCCGTCGGAGAATTCAGGAGGAATATAATAAAGAGCATAATATCACTCCCCGTTCTATTCAAAAGGCTGTCCACAATGTTATTGAAGCCACAAAAACCGCCGAGGATGCTGACAAATATAAGAGACGCAAAAAGACAGAGGCGGAGAACCTGGATAAGAATACTTTGAAGGCTCTGATCGAAAGCCTTACAAAAGATATGCGCCAGGCTGCGCGGGCGCTAGAATTTGAGCAGGCGGCCGTGATCAGAGATCAGATCGAGGAGCTTAAGCGTATATTAAACTCCTGATAATCAAAATATCAATAGGATACTGTACGTAACTATCAATATAACTTTTTTTGAGGAGAACAATATGAGCTTGTTGCCAGAAAAGGTTCATCAGTCCTGGAGCAATTTTTTATCAGAAACTTTGCCAATGATTGAAGCAATAGAAAAGAAACTGGATGGTAATTTTCAGCCTGAAAAGCGCAGAGTTCTTCGCTTTCTTGAAACTGACGCAAATAATTTGAAAATTATAATCTTAGGTCAGGATCCTTATCCCGAAAAAGGAAAGGCCACAGGACGTGCTTTTGAAGTCGGAGGCTTAAACGCGTGGGATGAACCGTTCCGGCAGGTTTCCCTGAAGAATATCGTCAGGTTGATTTATAAGGGACAAAAGGGAATAGAAGAGTATGACGATATTCCAAAATTCTCTGTTATCGTTGATGAAATAAAAGAAGGCAGGTTCACGATTGCCAGCCCTCCGGAATTATTCGAGAGCCTGGAGAAACAGGGCGTCCTTTTTCTCAATACCTGTTTTACCGTATGCCCCGGCAAACCAATGAGCCATACCGAAATCTGGCATGAATTCACAGAAAAACTGCTATTATGGTTATCAAAGAACCGTCCTGATCTTATATGGTTTTTATGGGGAAAAAATTCTCAGGCATTCAAGTCTTTTATAATTAGTGGTAAATTTTATGAATCCCGCCATCCGATGATGTGTTCAAAAACATATCCGGATGACTTTTTAAAAAGTAATTGTATGAATGATACTAAAAAAATCATTAACTGGGTGGGAATGTAAATATCATTTTTGTCCAATGAATGACACAATAAGGATTTTTTGAAAAGCATAAGAGTTTCATATGCAGGTTAACTTATGATTGTAACTTTGCATATGGAGCGTGATTTGTTTGTTGAAAAAAATCCTGAGACCCAAGTTTCTAATATCGGTTTTATTGCTTATGGCATTGGTATCGTATGTCATAACGCTTTTTTCAATACCTGGAAGTATAACTATTTTAGCTGGGGAGGATTATAGAATTTCATTCAGATCTCCCCTGTTCTTGCAGATTCATTCCCAAAGCAATATACTCAAGGTCAGCGATAGTCACGACACTTCCATTTCGGCGTTTGAGAGGCCGTATAACATAATGGCGATAGAAGAAGGAAAAGCTGAACTTGGACTTAGTGTATTGGGGATTATTCCTGTCAAAACAGTGGAAGTGCGCTCAATAGAAAAACAAAAAGTTATTGCCAGCGGCGCTCCTGTAGGAATAAAACTGAAAACCAGCGGAATTATTATCATAAATGTTTCAGGAGTATTCCTGGAGGACGGAACAAAAGTTGTACCTGCTGAAAGTGCGGGATTACTGGCCGGAGATGTACTTATTAGGGCCGGAGGCAAAGATTTGAATAACATATCCGATTTAATCAGTATTGTAAAAAATTCCGGAGGTAAACCGCTGGAAATAATATATAGAAGACAGGATACCCAGTATATGACTACGATAACACCGGTGAAATCAGGCGAAGATGACGAATATAAACTGGGCATCTGGGTCAGGGACAGTTCGGCGGGAATAGGCACCCTCACATTTATAAACCCAAAAAACAATGTATATGGCGCTTTAGGTCACGGAATCAATGATATAGATACAGGTTCGCTTTTGAAAGTAGGTTCAGGGACCTTAATGAAATCAACTATAAAAGGGATTAAAAAAGGCGTCAAAGGAGTGCCCGGAGAATTGGAAGGTGATTTTCTCAGAAACTCAGATATATTGGGTGATATTGAATTAAACTGTGAATTTGGTATCTATGGGCGGATAGGAAATGATATAAACATAGATAAGTTAGGGAAATTATACAGTATCGGTCCGCATAGCGCGGTAAGACCGGGACGTGCTACTATACTTACATGTATCAACGGCGATAAGGTCGAGGAATTTGAAATTGAAATACAACGTATAGCCAGAAACGACCTTAACAGCACAAAGAATCTGGTTATACAGATTACGGATAAAAGGCTTTTGGACAGTACCGGAGGCATTGTTCAAGGCATGAGCGGAAGCCCCATTATTCAGGACGGGCGCTTAATCGGCGCGGTAACTCATGTATTTGTAAATGATCCGGTTCGTGGATACGGAGTTTTTATTGAATCCATGCTGAATCAGGCTGAAAGCATTGATTAAGCAATATGCTAATAATTTATGGTATAATCAATAATAAATAAATTATTAATCCTTGGAGGTTCCTGTGGGATTATTACTGGATAATGGTTGTATTGAAGAGGCTAGAGTATACAGGAGACCTTATATCGGTATCCCCGCATTTTATGCTTTCCCTGCATTGTTGCATGGCTTTACCACGAGATTCGGTGGAGTAAGCGAGGGTGATTATGCCACCTTGAATCTTAGTTTCAACAGACCGGACCCTTTAAGCAATGTAAGGAAGAATTATGAGATTCTCAGCAATGAACTTGAAGTACCATTGAATAATATGGTACTTTCGCATCAGGTACATGATAAGAAGATTCTTAAAGTAACAAAGGAACATTCCGGAATGGGCATTGTCCGTGAGAGAAGTTATGAAAACATTGACGGACTTGTAACGCAAGAATCCTGCCTTATGCTGATAACCCATTATGCGGATTGTGTGCCGATTTATTTTTATGATCCTGTTAATAATGTTATAGGCCTTTCTCATTCAGGATGGAGAGGGACACTCCTAAATATTGGGGGAGAAACGCTAAAGGTTATGAAGGAATCCTATGGTTCTTCGCCGGAGAATATTATTGTAGCGTTTGGCCCCCATATAAAGACCTGCTGCTTTGAAGTGGACCAGGATGTTGCCGATGCTTTTCAGTCGGCATATTCCTGGGCTTCAGATTATATAACAAAACGAGCAGACAAATGGGTCATAGATTTAGAGGGTATAATAATACGTAATTTAATGAACCTGGGCATATTGGAAGAAAAGATTTCCCGTTGTGGGGTTTGTACAAAATGCAATAGCGACGTTTTCTTTTCCCATCGCGGGAGCCGGAATAAAACAGGAACCGGCGCTGCATTTTTAATGATACGAGGGTAAAAATGAGAAAGATACATAGCTTGACTATCGTTCTTTTAATTATTGCTAGTTTTATCTGCGGATGTAGTCAACAGCCTCAGACTCCCCAGCAACAGGGACCAATTACGGGAATCAATGACGGCGCTGTTAAGGTTATTTATGAAGATGTCGGGCCTTCACAGGGAGGAGTTCTGAAGCTTTTCATGGTCACTCCCAGAACCTTGAATCCGTTGACAACACAGGATACATACGTAAGACAGCTTTCGTCATTTGTATTTGACAGCCTTTTTTACGAAGATGAATCAGGATCAATAAAAAATGGCCTTACAGAACGTTTTAAATTTAGTCAGGACGGTTTGATACTTGATATAGAGCTTAGAGACAATATTTTATTTCATGATGGCAAATCCTTAAGCTCCGATGATGTGGCGTTTACTTTAGAAACAATAAAAAATGTTGGAAAAAAATCCCTGTATTATGATCACGTATCAAACATACAGAGCATTAAAGCCTTAACAAGGCTGAGTTTAAGGCTGATACTGAACAAAGCCGATCCTAAAATTATCGAAAAACTCACATTCCCGATAGTACCGGAACATATATTCAAAGACTGGCCTATAGAGGGGCACAAGACTTCCATGAAGTTGATAGGTACCGGACCGTTCAAATATGAATCATACAGCGAAAATGAAATATCATTACTGCGAAATGATTCCTGGTGGTTTTTAGAGGCCGAGGACGGTTTGTCACATCCCATTTGGCTTGACGGTATAACTTTTAAGATATACCCGGATGAATCGCAAATGATGCAGGCTTTTCAACGACAGCAAATAGATATTGCGTGGCTGGAGGAAGGGGATTTAGACAGTTATTCCAAGAGATCCGATATATTCTTTAGTAAATATGTCAGTAATATCCTTGAATTTTTAGTTCTGTCTCCGGTCGGTACATCTTCTTCACCGATAAGACAGGAAGAATTCAGAACAGTGCTTATTGAATATTTAAAAGAATATGAAAAAGAAAATCCCATAAACAGGGGAGAATCTGCAATAGAGCACCAAGATGGCCATTCTGAGGAAAAAATAAATAAAAACGCAATAATCAATAAATTGATTAATCTGGGCTTCTTATATAATTACGACAAAGGTTATCTCTACACTTATAAAAATAATGAGAAGGTACCGATTCAGCTTTTACTTATTTATAACGGCCTTAATGCCGACAGGGAATATACAAGTGAATGGCTGATCGGGGCATTGGCGGGAATAGGGATTAAGGTTGATGCTCAAACTGCTGATATAGAAAAGCAGCAAAACCTTGTAAAAAGCGGTGAATTCGACATGATGCTCCTTGGATGCCGTATTCCGCTTTATGCCACTATGGATGAAGTATTGGAGGATACCAAGAAAAGTCTCAATATAAGCAGCGCTGACAGTGTAATATTGCCTTTGTACCGAAAATATGGTGCTGTGCTCTATAACAATTACATCAGAGGTGAAAGAAACCCCAACTGGAAGAATATTTATAACGGGTGGCAGAATTGGTATCTTGTATATACGAATCCCTGATTATATGTTTTCAGTGTAAACCGAAACAATACAGCATGAAAAACCATATCATTGGAACAAAGTGATTGTATGACGATTACAAATGCTATAGATATTGAGTTTAGAGTGCCTGAAAATAAGGACATAGCCATATTGGAAAAATGGTATGACATGCAGGATAGCCTGGGTTATGCCACAGGTTTTAGAAAGTTTTCTGATGTTGTGCAGAGATTTAAGGAACCTGTGGATCCTTCCATGTTAAGCTTCATGATTTATAATAATAAAACCAATATACCTTTAGGTTTTATTAACGGATACTTAAAGGACTTAGACAGGCGCTCGGTTTTGTGGATCAGTATTTTTATTATTGATCCCGGTTATCAAAATATGGGATATGGCACACATGCTCTTTATAAGCTTCTTGATTACGTACAGTCAAATTATGGAGTTGTTGCCTGTATAGCCGCAGTCTCACCTGAGAACAAAAAGGGGCTTTCGTTCTGGGAAAAAGCCGGTTTTTCACATGACCCTGAACTGGAGCAATCATTGCATAATATCGGAACATCTCAGGCAGCCATAATGAAAAAAATATTGAAATAGTAGAGGTTCGTATGAAAAGACCTTTGGCAGTAGCTGCCATAGCGCTTGTATGGGGTATTATACTCGCAGATGTAAATAAAATCTATATTTGGGGAATTATATCATTAATATTAAGTTTGATCATTTTCATACTACTTTATCGCCCGGTAAGAGAAAAGTCTTCAGTCTTTGTTCTGCTTGCCGTTCCCTTTCTCATTTCAGGATACGTCTTACACAATTTTAATAAAAACTATTATGACAATGCCTGTAAAGAGTGGGATGGAAAAAGCGTCTCTGTCAATGGTACTTTGAATAACGAACCGGAATTTGAAAACGGAAGGACCCGATTTGTTTTAAATGTCGAATCTATTGACAATAAACCTCTTGATAAAAACAAAAAGATCAAAATACAGGTCAGTATTTACGGAAATGACTTGATTGATAAACTTAATTATGGCTCAATCGTAAATATTGCGGGAGAAATACGAATACCTCCGGGAAGACGCAATATCGGGGGATTTGATTCTAGAAAATACCTGGCTTCACGAGGTATTTCAGGAACTATGAGCGCTCAGGAAAAAGCGCTTACCATTCTCGGAGAAAACCGGGGTTCCTGGCTTAAAAAAACAGGGTATAAACTAAGGCATAATATATTGAATACCTTGAACAGAAGTATGCCTGAAAAGGAATCTTCCATTCTTGCAGGAATGCTTATAGGCTATACTGATAAAATGCCGGAAGAGATGGAAGAGGATTTTCGAAGAGCCGGTCTTTCGCATATCATGGCTGTATCAGGGGCCAATATAGCATTCTTGCTGTCTCCTTTCCTTTGGGTTTTGAAGAAAGCAGGTTTTAATCCCAGATGGTCATCTGTATTGGCATTTCCTGCCATGCTGTTTTATGTGTTGGCAACCGGGATGGAAGCTTCGGTAATCAGGGCTGCTGTTATGGCAGGTATTACATTAACAGGAATGCTTCTGTGGCGTAAGGCTGATGTTTACTGTTCACTTGCGGCATCGGCAATAATTATGCTTATCTATAACAGCTTTATGTTGTTTGATTTGGGATTTATACTGTCTTTTACGGCTACCCTTTCACTCGTGATCTTCTACAAACCTGTGTTTTCCAGAATACCGGAGAAACTGCCGAAAACGATAAGAGACACATTGGCCGGAACAATAGCCGCCCAATTAGGTGTTATACCGATAATCGCATATTGCTTTAACACTTTTTCTATAATATCGGTGTTCACAAATCTTTTAATCGTGCCGTTAACAGGAATAATCACTGTTTTAGGGGCAATACTTGTTATCCTGGGAAACATTTTTCTCCCAGCTGCAGGGATGCTTGGGGTATTACTTAACTTTGCGGTTAGCTTCATGTTGTTTCTTACGGGAAAAATGGCTGCAATACCCTGGGCAGAGATTAATATAGCAACTCCAAACATTATTTTGGTATTGATATACTATTTCATACTTCTATATATGAGGTTCTGGCATCCGAAGCTTGCAAATGAAACGGCAAAGCCGGTATTTGCGTCAATAATGGTTTTATGCGGAGTCGTGATCCTTATAATCAGTATTCCCAATAAAGCCCTGCAGATATATTTTGCGGATGTGGGGCAGGGGGACTGTACCATTATCAGGACACCTTCGGGAAAGAACATTATTCTGGACGGCGGAGGAAGTATTAATGATGCTGAAGGTTCCTATGTGGGAGAACGGATAGTAGTTCCTTTGTTATACAATCTTAACATGACCGATATTGACCTGATGATTGCTTCCCACGGGCATATGGACCATGTAGGTGGCCTGAAGACTGTAATTGAAAAAATGAATGTTAAAAAGCTTATTGTGGCAGATGCCAATGACATTGAGATGAGGTATCTCACTGATTATGCGGCAGAAAAAGGTATTCCCGTCATGTACATGAAAGAGGATGACATTCTCTATGAAGAGAACGGCTTGACCATTAAAGCGCTATACCCTTTGAAGGATGAAAGACTGATGCCTAAAGAATCAACCACCGACGCCAACGAGTCGTCTCTGGTTATAAGGCTGGATTACGGAGAGTTCAGCGCGCTTTTTACCGGAGATATAGGTTTTATGACAGAGAGAGTTTTACTGGAAAAACACAAGGAGATACGCTGTGACTTGTTAAAAGTTGCCCATCACGGTTCAAAATACTCCTCTGATAAAAACTTTATTGAGGCGGCAAAACCCAATATGTCGGTTATATCAGTCGGCAGGAATGTATACGGCCACCCAAGCACTGAAACGTTGGAACGAATTGCCGGCCAGGGCTCCCAAATATATCAGACCATTGATAACGGCGGTATTTTAGTTGAGGTATGGGAAAAAGAAACCCGGATGAGGGTTACTACCGTTGTCCATTAAATGTTTTAAGTGTGTCTGATTGCGATAAGCCATGCCAATTCTTATCAGTTCAGACACAATTCCATTTACGGGTTGTAATAAAGAATTATCTGGGTTATATTTAGGTTATATTATTTCACACCGTAAGTGAACAGCGATCGTTACATAAAAAGGAGGTTCTTGATATGAGCCGGGCTGATATTATTTTCATTAATATGTGCAAGGATATTCTTGATAATGGCTATTCTGATGAAGGAACAAATGTAAGACCGAGGTGGGAAGATGGAACCCCGGCTTATACAAAAAAAAGATTCGGTGTAGTCAACAGATATGATTTATCTGAGGAATTTCCGATTCTGACATTAAGGCCGACGAACTATAAAGCTGCTATTGACGAAATCTTATGGATTTGGCAGAAAAAATCAAATAATATAAAGGATTTGAACAGCCATATCTGGGATGCATGGGCCGATGAAGACGGTTCAATAGGAAAGGCATACGGCTATCAACTGAGAATCAAGCATAAGTATAAGGAAGGCGAATTTGACCAGGTGGACAGGGTCTTGTTCGATCTTAAAAATAATCCCTATAGCCGCAGAATTATAACCAATCTTTATAATCATGCGGATTTACATGCCATGAATCTCTATCCCTGTGCTTACAGCATGACTTTTAACGTAACTGGGAACAGGCTTAACGGGATTCTGAATCAAAGATCACAGGATGTATTGGTGGCCAATAACTGGAATGTTGTTCAATATGCCATATTACTGCATATGTTTGCGCAGGTATCCGGTTTTGAGGTGGGTGAGCTGGTTCATGTTATTGCAGACGCCCATATCTATGACCGACATGAGCCTTTGGTAAGAGAACTTATTGCAAGAGAGCCCAGGAAGGCTCCAAGGCTTATAATGAATAAGGATGTAAAAGACTTCTATGAATTCACAGTAGATGATTTTGTCCTTGAAGGTTATGAGCCGTGGCCGCAAATCAAAAACATTCCCGTTGCCATTTAAGAAAGGTTTTTGGGGGAGAAATCAATGCGGGAAGATCTTATTTTGATTGCATCGACAGACAGAAACTGGGGTTTAGGCAGGGATAATCAGCTTTTAGTAAGAATACCTGAGGATTTAAAGCGTTTTGCCGAGTTTACGAAAGGGAATGTCATTGTTGTCGGAAGAAAAACTCTTGAAACCTTCAAGGATAAAAAACCATTGCCCGATCGTATCAACATAGTTCTGACAAGGGATAAGGGCTATACTTGCGAAGGTGCTGTGATAGTGCACAGTACCGAAGAGATGTTTGATGCTATAAAAGAATTTGATAAAAAGGTTTATGTCTGCGGCGGCGAAACGATTTACAGACAGCTCCTGCCATATTGTAATCTGGCTCTTATCACCCAAATAGATAAGGAATATGATGCTGATACCTATCTGGTCAATTTGGATGATAAATGCGATTGGAAGAGGACAGTTACTGGAGAATGGCAGGAAAGCCGTGTCGGTGTACGGTTCAGGTATGTGGAATATGTTAAAGCGCATAATAATGAATAGTGTATCCGGAAAAAGTTTGTTACGTAAACAAAACTGCTGACAAGGAAATTCTTACCCTGTCAGCAGTTTTATTTTCCTTTAAGTTCATTGAGTCTGTCATGAATTTTCTTATTATAGTTTATTATTCTGCGGTTATATTCGCCGTCCATAAGTGCGGATGCCAATAGGAAGTCTGCAGTGGCACGATTATTGGCTAATGGTATGTCGTAAACAGCAGCTATTCTCAGCAAGGCCTTAACATCCGGGTCATGAGGCTGGGCTTCCAGGGGATCCCAGAAAAATATCACCATGTCGATTGCGCCTTCTACGATGCGGGAACCTATTTGAAGATCACCACCCAAAGGACCGCTGTTATATGCACGGACAGGCAGCTCGACTTCCTCTGCTATGAGTCTGGCTGTCGTGCCGGTGCCGCAAAGGAAATGCTTACGTAAAACCTCAACGTTTTCTTTGACCCAATTGACCAATTCCTGTTTCTTATTATCATGGGCAATCAAAGCAATCCGCTTCTGCTTGGGGATCGGAATATTTATGTAGTCGTTTGCTATCATTTTTTCACCTCCTTATTAGTTTACACGCTGAAACGTCATTTGATTTATATTTAAACTTAAGAACAATTCTAACACAAAACGGAAGAATATTACACTATGTAGAACTATAGAGATAAGATAAACAGAAAAGATTTTAATTGTTCAATTTTAATATAATTCAATACATTTCTATAAATATAGTATTTGTTTATATTGAAAATTAATGGTACTATTATAGTAGAATATGTCTAATTTTGTCGTTTTAAACTAAGTTTTGTGATAGTTCGGCGTCTTTTATTTTATTAAAATCTAATTTAAAAGGGGTTGTATTATGAATAAGAAAGAAACGGTCAGGATTCCAATTCTGCTGACGCACCTGTTGACTGCAGTTCTCCCTTTATTCATTATAGCCTTGGCATTCTTTACTGATTCCAATAGTTTGCAGTTGTTTATCATAGCAGGATGTGTCTTGGCTATTGGAGGAACAGCATTGCAATACTTCTTTTCTTCAAGAAAAATCAAGAGTTATCAGGCTTTGGTGGAAGCTTTGAGGAAAGCACGGGAAGGCGATCTTCAAACAAAAGTTGAAGGCAATACTATTATTGAAAAAGAGAGTAATGCGCTTATTCAGCATTTTAACCGGGTTCTTTCCGATGTTGATCGTTCCACCGAAGAAGTGAAGCACCTGGCCTTTACAGTAAAATCTACATCAAAAGAAGCTTCTGAAGTAGCCAATCAGATTGCGAAAGCCGCCGAATCCGTTTCCAAGGGCGCCGGGGAGCAGGCCGAAGATGCCGAACACAGTTCAAGAGTAACAGCTGAAATGGTAAATAAGTTTGAGGAAGTTGTAAAATCTGCCGAACTCATGACCAAGAAGGCTGATGTTACCAAAGAGATGGCCAAATTTGGAATGTCAAATATCAATGATTTGCTGGAAAAAAGTAAATTGACAGAAAAGAATATGAATGAAATCAATCAGAAAATCAAAGAACTGAATGAAATGACGAATAATATCAGCCAGATAACTTCAGTCATATCAGGTATCTCAAGCCAGACTAACCTGCTGTCTCTTAATGCCTCAATCGAAGCGGCCAGAGCAGGAGAGATGGGGAAGGGTTTCGGCGTTGTTGCCGATGAAATAAAAAAATTAGCGCAACAAAGTTACTTATCCAGTACCGAAATCGACAAAATCATTCAAGGTGTACAGAACCAGATAGATATAACCACCGAAACGATAACTTTGACAGCCAAAACACTGGAAGCGCAGACTCAGTCGGTGAATAAGACTAATGAGGCTTTTATTGCGATATCCAATGCTGTTGACGAACTGTTTGCTCAACTTTTGGAAGTTAAGAAGGGAATCAATATTCTCAATGAGTTCAAACAAACGATTTCAGAATCGATTACCAATATCGCTTCTGTAGCCCAGGAAACTGCAGCCTCGACTGAGGAAATAACCTCCTTAATGTATTCTCACATGAATTCTTCGGAGATCCTTGTTCAGCTTTCAGAGAGTTTTGATTCTGTTATTGCAAGTTTGGAGAATGCCATAAAAAAATTCAGCTTTGATAAAATCGCAGTTAATAAAGTTTCCTATGCTATTATTCCGTGTATTGACATACCATTCTTCAACGATACAAAAGAAGGAGCTTTGGATGCGGCTGCCAAACTTGGTGTCGATGTTTTATGGCGAGTGCCTAAATCCGGCTCTCCAACCGAACAGGCCCAGCTTATTGAGGAAGTAATTGAACAGGGCGTTTCAGGTATAGGAATAGGACCTATTGATAGTCCTGAAGTTAGAGAAGCATTGGGGAAAGCAAGCAAAAAGGGTATTAAAATTGTTTTCTTCGATACTGATATTTCCGGAGTTAAAAAAGATTGCTTTATAGGAACCAATAATTATACCGCAGGCGAAATGCTTGGTGAGATAGTTGTAAAGAAACTTAACGGAAAAGGCAGGATTATTGGAACCCTTTCCAACAAAAACAAGAATATGCAGGAGCGGATGGAAGGATTTATGAATGCCATTTCAGACTGGCCTGACATTGAAGTGTTATCTTTTGAGGTTACAGACCAGCCAAATGTAGAAGATCGCTGGAATAGTATTAAGAAGACCATGCAAAGTTATCCTGACTTTAACTGCTTTGTCTGCCTGGATGCAATGGGCAGTTATTTTGCGCGGAGAATGAAGGA
>Ga0134103_1001981_pt1 | contig 17086 bp, 16 predicted proteins | sample 14_taG_2_FD_94445 | JGI IMG/M metagenome (GOLD analysis project Ga0134103, IMG submission 94445) | Switchgrass degrading microbial communities from high solid loading bioreactors in New Hampshire, USA - 14_58_20_212_A1 metaG | ecosystem: Engineered > Bioreactor > Semi-continuous > Anaerobic >...
CTCATGGGTGCCGTGCGACAGGTTGAAGCGCATGACGTCGGCACCGCTCTCGACCATCTTTCGCAACACGTCGTAGCTTGAGCTCGAAGGTCCAAGAGTGCATACTATCTTGGTCTTTTTCAACTGAACCACACCTCCTCGCCCTCACCGTATTCCAGCCGGCGCACCGGATGCCCGCGCCAGGACCTGGGCAGGAGCATCTGCAAGGCACAGGGCCTCCGGGAGCGACGCGAGCAGGCGGTCATATCGGCCGCGCGGCAGCTGCTCCATATGGTGTCTGGCCTTGGCGATGTACCGTTGAAGCAGTTGCGAGCACGCCTCGAGTGCCCCACTGTTGCGAACTGCGTCGGCCAGCTTCAGAGCCCAGTCTTCTGTCCCGTCGGGATTCTGAGCCAGGTGAGTGATACGCTTTCCAAGCCTTGAGTCGTGCGACCCCAGAATCACCGGCAGTGTGTAGACGCCGGTCCTTATGTCGTTGGTCCGCGGCTTGCCCATCCGCTCCTCGGCGAAGGTGAAATCCATGATGTCGTCATTGATCTGAAACGCCATACCAAGGTTCATGCCATACCGCACCAGCGCGGTGATGATTTGCCTGTTGCAGCCCGCACATCCGGCTCCGAGGCCGCACGACAGCGCAAACAGCATCGCGGTCTTGCCCCTGATCTTGTGCAGGTAAGACGACACTCCTAGATCGAGCCTGTACCTGTCGGCGAACTGCCGGACCTCTCCTTCGCATATGTATCTCAGGCCTCTGGCAACCGCGGGAATCAGTCCCGCGTGAGAGGCTGTCGCGCCGCCAAGGAGCAGCAATGCCTGAGTGAACAGGTAATCGCCCAGAAAGACTGCAATGTCCTTGCCCCATCGGGATTGAGCTGTCTCTCGTCCTCTGCGCAGCCTCGACTCGTCAATGATGTCGTCGTGCACCAAAGTCGCCATGTGGATGATCTCGACAGCTGCCGCAACATCGCGGACCACCGCCGCAGACCGGTCGTCCTTGCCATAGCTCGAAGCCACCAGCGCTAACAGCGGCCTGACCCGCTTGCCGCCCGCGCCTAACAGATCATCGCATGCCTCTCTGATGATGGACACCCTCGACGCGAGGCATTCTCTGATCTTGGCCTCAACCTGACGCAGTTCTTGTTGCAGCTCGGGGTATCCCTCCACTATCACGAGTCCGCCCCCATTTCACTCGGTGCATGCCCGCAAACGCGGGATCTGCCTCCAGCGCTGCACTGTCAGCCGGACAACGGAGTCAGGACAACTGCTAGCCGTGACCGGCGAAGTGCTTTTTGTATGCGTCGTCGCGAAACATCGGCCTTAACGCGTTGACTCGAATGAGCCTGCGAAGCAGCTCCGAAGAGATCACGCCTACCGCCAGACCAGTGAGGCCTCCCGAAACCACGAGCACCGGCAGATACACATATAACCTGGATGCGCCGGTCACTGCCATTGCCACTGCGAGCTGGCCTGCATTGTGAACCAGCGCTCCCACCACACTCACCGATACTATGCTGAACGCCCTGTATCCGTATGTGAGCACAAGATACATTGCAGTGGCGCTGGCTATGCCTCCGACAGCCGAGAATGCGAAGACAGTCGGTCCCCCGCTGAAGAGCGACGCCAGAAAGCTTCGCAGAATCACCAGCACCAGAATTCTCGAGTATGGAAGAACGAACAGTCCGACGAGCGACGCTGAATTTGCCAGCCCGAGCTTGACGCCAGGCGCCACTTGCGGGAGCGGCACCATCCGCTCCACCGAGTGCAGCACCATAGCCACAGACAGAAGCAGGGCAAGCAGGACTGCCTCACGGACTGCGCTTGGCAGTGGACGCAATACGACACACACCTCTCAGGCTTCGCCGAGACTGACGAGTTGCCGCCTTCCATCGCCTTGCCGTGCGATCAATAGGAGACCCCGTCTATGTCCCTGCGTTGGGGTTCCGCCGGGAGTATGGTTATGACCAGTCGATGTGGGAGGCAGACGATGCTCTCGTACGGAGAGCTTATCCACCCCTGGCGGACGTCCACCTGCTCGGGGCAATTCGCTTCGACGACCCTTATCATGCCCTCCCGGACTTCTATCACGTTGTAGCCATCGTTGCCCGTGTACACCGTCTTCGTGTATGGCTCCGTGACTGCGGACAAGTCTATCCTCTCAATCACGGCTGCGCCGACCTTGATCTCAGCCACAGCGCCGCCGGAGGTCCCCTGGCTGCGCATCAGCAGGCTCAGGACAGCCGCGGCCGCTATTGCCAGAACCAGGATCTTGTCACCTGATCTCATACTCAAAATCCTCGCTGGCCTTGACAAACGCGTGCGCAATTCCGGAGCTGACGATCACTCGCCGATCGGCAGTAATCGCGATCACCCCAACAGACGGCACATTCTCGATGAAGTCGAACATCTCATCGAGACCCAACACGAAAAGCCCGGTTGACAAGGCGTCCGCCTCAATGCCGGTCTCCGCAACCACAGTCACCGACTTGAGCTGCGGCGAAGCGGGATAGCCGGACTCCGGGTCCAATATGTGGTGATATCGCACGCCGTCTGCCACGAAGTACCGCTCGTAGTCACCTGAGGTCGCAACCGCTCCGGAAGAGATATCTACAGTGCCGATGTACGACCCCCTCGGCCTGAATGGATCCTGTATGCCGATCCGCCACTGTTTCCTGAGTGGATTGCGTCCAAACACCCGTATGTTGCCACCGAGGTCCACAACGCCCCCGGATATGTTCTCCGCAACGAGGAGCTCGACGATCTCGTCCGACGCGTATCCTTTGGCTATCGCACCGAGGTCTAAGCGGAGATCCGTCAAGCGGGTGATCCGAGACTGCGTGCTGTCGACAACCAGGTTTTCGTATCCTACGCCGAGGAGCGCATCCCTGATCTCATCGGAAGTCGGCACGGTCTCGTTTCCCGACCCTATTGCCCAGAGCTCAACCAGCTTGCCGACGGTGGGGTCAAATGCCCCTCCCGTCTTCTGGGCATAGGCAATTGCGGCCGACACAACGTGTATGGTGTCCGGATGCACTCGAACGGGGGTTCGGGGCTGAGCGGTGTTCAGCTTCGCTATGTCGCTCTCAGGTATCGACGTGCTCATCAGCCGCTCGATCTCGCGCAGTCTCTCGAACCCCCGGCTGATGGCGTCTGCCGCGTTCTTGCCGCCGTATGCCCTTATCTCAACAAACGTCCCCATTTCAAAGCCGGACTGGACGTGCAGGACGGGCGGTCTCTGCCTGTACACTAAGGCCACAGACAGAATCGCCACTACCAGGATAGCCGCTGCCGCCAACGCCCGAGACCGGGGAAACCTGATACGCCGCGCCATGAAATCGAGGAATCCCTTCTGCTGCTATTGAGGCTGCATGGCTGTACAACTCAGGCTAAGTATATCATAGCGCGTTCGAAACAGTCCACATGACCCCAGCCGAGCGGCCGCCAGGACGTGCTTTGCACCAAGTGCATTGCGAAAGAAAAGCGCTTGGCCAGGTGCTTCACACTGCGCTTGCCTGACAGACGCCGGGTCCGGCGCCACTCTACTGAGTTTTGCCGCTGTGAGCTGCCTCTCCGCGTGCAAAGACTAATATGCCCGCCAACAAAGCGCAGCAGGCGGCCGCTTGGACTGCCGTCGGAATCTCTCGAAACAGCAGCGCCGCCCACAGCGAGGCCCCGACAGGCTCGCCAAGTATCATCACTGCCACGAAGGAAGCGCTCACGAACTCGAGCGACCAGTTGAACAGGGTGTGCCCAATAATAGTGCAGACCAGCGCCATTGCACAAGTGATAGCCAAGTCGCGACCGGACACGATCAGCGCCTCGGGCGACAGGACAGCACATACCAGGCCGATAGTGACAGCGCTGGTCACGTAGGCCACAAGGGCGTATGACTCCACTCTCAGGGATCTTCGAACCAGGCGCCCCAGTATGAGATACCCGGAGGCAAACGCCGCTCCGGCCAGCGCCAACAGGTCACCTGCAAGATGCATCGAGCCAATGGCCATTCCCTGGAATACGAGTGCTGCGCTGCCCAGAATCGCAAGACCCATGCCCGCAACTGCGGATTTGCTCAGCCTCTCTCCGAGGAACAGGCTCGAGAGGGCGGCGACAAAGAGAGGCTGAGTGGTTACAAGTGTCACTGAGCTGGCTACAGATGTGAACTTGAGAGACGTGATCCACGTTGCGAAGTGAAACCCGAGAAACAGGCCGCTCAGAATGCACAGGCGAAGCTCGGGTGATCGGAGACTCGGAAGTCGAGGCCGCTGGAGCATGTAAACGGGGATCATCAGCAGCGAAGAGAAAAACATGCGGTAAAACGCGACGGCTAGCCCGCTCGCATCCGTGAGTCTGACCAGTATCGCAGAGAACGACACAGACAGCACCGCGATGTACACGGCCGGCCTGGCCAAGCGCATCTTGTCGCTGGCGTCCGCGGTGCGAAAGCGTTGTGCAAGTGTGTCTATTCGGACGCTTCCCAACTCGACTCCCCCTCAGTATGTTCAGTGGTTTCTATGCGTTCAGCGCGAATCTGAGCCGGCTGACGTCCCGCAGCATAGTCGCGCAGTTGTCAGAACAATCAGAAACTCCCGCAAACTTACAGCGGCGGAGAGGCTGTCTGTGCCTTCCGCCGGCTGATCGCCCAATCAGGACAACCCTGTCTTCTTAGGCCTGAATGTCTCACAGCACGTTTCCATGGAGGTTTGGGCATTCCGACGTTCCGCCTGTCCGGCCACGTCCTGTCTCTCGAACGAGCCGACCTCGAAGTCCGGGGACCTGCGCATGTCGTCATCCGTGTCTGCACGCAGCCTGTTCTTCACATAGATTTCGTCCGCAGTGCAGTAGTCGCCCTGGCCGTAGTAGTGGCACGACTCCACTGAACACCTGATGGTCGCCATCTGTGTATTACCTCCCAACCTGGCTCATCGGTGTTAGTATTGGTCCGCCGCGCCGGCGTTATGCCCTGACCGGCATCTAGGGTCATGCCCGGCTCTTGATTCGCTCAAGTTCACGGCCTATTTCAGACTGCAGCCTTTCGACGGCCTCTCTGCTCTCGCCCTCGAATCTCATAACCAGGGCAGGCTGGGTGTTTGAGGCTCTGACCAGCGCCCAGCCGTCGGGGAACCTCACCCTCGCGCCATCGATGTCGATGACCTCGTAGCGATCCCTGAATGCCTCGATTACCTTGTCGACGGCTGAGAACTTCAGATCGTCCGGGTAGTCGACCCGGATCTCGGGCGTGTTGTACATGCGCGGAAGGCTCGACATGATCTGCTCGAGGTCGGCATCGGAGTTGGAGACCAGTTCAAGCAGCCGTGCGCCCGCGTAGATCGCGTCGTCGTACCCGAAGTACCGATCCGCGAAAAACATGTGACCGCTCATCTCGCCTGCCAGCACCGCACCCTCGTCCTTCATCTTCGCCTTGATGAGCGAATGCCCCACCTTCCACATGATGGGCACTCCTCCATGTTTCTCGATGTCGTCGAACAGCGATTGCGAGCACTTGACCTCAGCGACGAACTTCGCGCCGGGCATCCGCTTCAGGATGTCCCGTGCGAACAGTATCATCATCTGATCGCCCCAGAGCACCGTGCCGTCGGCCGTGACACAACCTATTCTGTCTGCATCGCCGTCGAACGCTATTCCGAGATCCGCCCCGTTCTCCTTGACAGTCTTCGTGAGCCACTCCAGGCTCTCCACAACTGTCGGATCCGGATGGTGATTGGGGAAGTTGCCGTCCGGCGTGCAGAACAGTTCCACGACGTCAAAGCCTAGTTTGCGGTACAGCGGGACACCCACAACTCCCCCGACGCCATTTCCCGCGTCTACGACGACACGCACATCTCTGTTCCCCTTTGAGATCTGCGAGGCCACGTGGTCAATGTATTCCTCCGAGATGTCCCTCTGGGAAAGGACGCCCGAACCCGCGGCATACGTGCCGCTCTTCCATATCTCCTTTATTCTCTGGATTTCGTCTCCATAGATCGTGGATTTCCCGACACATACCTTGAAGCCGTTCTGGTCTTTTGGATTGTGGCTTCCAGTGATCATCACTCCGCCGTCTACAGGCAGACTGAACAGCGAGAAGTACAGCAGAGGAGTCGGCACCATCCCGATGTCTATCACGTCGCAGCCGCATTCGAGGAGTCCCTGAGCCATTGCATCCCGGAACCCCGGCGAGCTCAGCCTCGCGTCCCTACCGAGAGACAGCGTGCGAGCGCCTCGATCCAGGCAGTATGTGCCTATGCTGCGGCCAAGCCTGTAGACGAAGTCAGAGTCCAGCTGTGCGCCCACCACCCCTCGGATGTCGTATTGCCTAAACACGTGATCTATGCCATTGTTCATCTGCCTCTAGTCCTCCTCTGCATGACTATGCACTCGCGTTTGCACACCAATTGCAAAAACCCACCAATTCACCCTGGACAGAATTCATCCTAAGCAGTAGAGTATACCTAACTGACACTCGATATCAAAAGGAGATACGCTATGAGACCGCAGTCCCCCGCAAAACCTTACCTCGCCGTCTTGGCGTCTACAAGCACATCCCTCTTCTGGGGCCTCTCGTACGCGGTGACCAAGGGGCTTCTAGATTCCATGACTCCGATAGAGATCGCCGTCTTCCGCTTTGTGCTCGCATCGGTCGTCCTGGTGATAACGTCGCTGTTCACGGGCAGTCTCAAGCCGATCAAGCGCGCTCACTTGCCCAGGGCGGTCGCTGCGGGAGTGATCGGGATCTCGATCTACTTCTTATTTGAGAACAACGGTCTCAAGCTGACCTCCGCCAGTGCCGGATCGCTGATAATCGCCACGATTCCCATACTCAATCTCATCGTTTCCTGGCTCACGCGGGCCGAACGCGTCACAGTCCTCAACACGGCCGGAGTTCTGCTGTCCTTCTCCGGAGTGTACTTCCTGGTCAGAATGTCATCGAACCCGTCCGACGGCTCTTCTCTCGTGGGAAATCTGCTGGTATTGGGCGCAGCAGTCTCGTGGGTCGCATACACCAGGATAAACGCTCCTCTTGTGAAGGAGTACGACTTGTCCACACTGAACACGATCGAGACATGCATCGGCACAGCCGCGCTGATCCCCGCGGGCCTGGTCGCCGGATTGAGCTTCCCTCAGCTAGAGGTCTTCACCTTGTTGCGTCTGGCATACTTGGGACTCATCTGCTCTGCAGCTGCTTATTTTCTCTACTTCGTGGCTCTCAGAGCGCTGGGCTCAGTTACAGTGACCTGTTTCGTCAATCTCGTGCCGGTCTTCGGCGTGATCGGCGCCATCGCCTTCCTGGGCGAGCGCCTCACCGCTGACAAGCTGCTGGGCGGACTGATGATACTCGTCGGAGTCGCGCTTGTCACGATTCAGGCGCCGAAGGATCGACGATCTGAGTTCCGATCGCGCTCCGATACGGTGCCAGCCTGAGCCATATAGCAGTGCCGAGCAGAGCATGATTTGCTTCTATCTTACCAGATGGCATCGAGTCCAACAACACGCAGTCATACGCCTTTTGCCAAGCCTGTGGCTTATCAAGTATAATGTGTCTGTCCATTGACCCCTACTCTAAGGAGGTAGTTTGATGCTGCAGAGAGTTGCTCACACCATCAGAGGCCTGTCTGCCGACGGCGTGGAACAGGCCAAGTCTGGGCATCCCGGAATGCCCCTGGGCGCAGCAGAGATCGCCTCGGTCTTATATGCCGAAGCCATCAAGCACGACCCCGCGCACCCGTCGTGGATTGACAGAGACCGATTCGTGCTGTCTGCCGGTCACGGGTCCATGCTGCTGTACTCGATCCTGCATCTCGCGGGATATGATCTAGATATCAGCGAACTCAAGACCTTCCGCCAGCTAGGATCAAGGACTGCCGGGCACCCTGAGTACGGACTCATTCCGGGAGTCGAGACCACCACGGGGCCTCTCGGACAGGGATTCGCAAACGCGGTCGGGATGGCCATAGCTGAGCGGATGCTTGCAGAGAGGTACAACAGGCCGGGCTTCCCCGTATTCGATCACTATACTTATGTCATCGCCGGCGACGGCTGCATGATGGAAGGCGTCGCCTCCGAGGCGGCCTCGCTCGCCGGACACCTTCAGCTCGACCGCCTGATAGTTTTCTACGACGACAACGACATCAGCATTGAGGGCAGCACGAATCTTGCCTTCACAGAGTCGGTTCCTGACAGGTTCAGGGCATATGGCTGGCATGTCCAGGAGATAAACGGCCACAGCCTGGACGAGATCCGCAGCGCGATCCGGGCTGCGAAGGACTGCAAGGGCAAGCCGAGCCTCATCGCAGCGAAGACCACTATAGCATTCGGCTGCCCCAAGATGGCCGGAAGCCATGAGTCTCACGGTGCGCCGCTCGGGCCCGAGGAGATCGCAGGCATGAAGAGGTGCCTCGGGCTCCCCGAAGAGCCGTTTGCAGTGCCTGAAGAGGTCCGAGAGTACTTCGCAGGGCGGCAGAAGGAATGGAGCTCGAAGTACAGCCTCTGGAACCAGATGTTTGAGGAATGGTCGTCCAAGTACCCCGAGCTGAGGAAATCCCTTGACGAGGCGCTCTCTGGGCACGTGCCGGACAACTTTGAGTCGATGATCTCCACATTCGAAGCCGGCACCAAGAACGCTACGCGCAACACCAGCGGAAAGGTCCTGCAACAGGTGGCAAAGGCCATCCCCTATCTGGCCGGAGGCTCCGCTGACCTCGCGCCCTCCACCAAGACCTGGCTCGACGGAGAAGGCGAAATTGGCCCAGGCAGCTTCGGCGGACGCAACTTCCACTTCGGCGTCAGAGAGCACGCGATGGCGGCGATATGCAACGGCATATCGCTGCACGGGGGCATACGCCCGTATTGTGCCACGTTCCTTGTATTCGTCGACTACCTCCGCCCTTCGCTCAGGCTCTCGGCTATGATGAAGCAGCCTGTAATATACGTACTGACCCATGACTCCGTCTACGTGGGCGAAGACGGCCCCACCCACGAGCCGATCGAACAGACTGAATCGATAAGGATCATCCCGAACTGCAGAGTGTTCAGGCCTGCCGATGCGAATGAGACTCGACTTGCCTGGATTGAGGCGATTAAGCGGAAGGACGGACCCACGTGCCTGATCTTGACTCGGCAGAATCTGCCGACCATCCCCGCAGAGGCGATACCAGTCGACGGCTTCTCCAAAGGCGGTTATGTCCTGAAGCGCGAGTCTTCAGGACAGCCTGACGTCGTGCTAGTCGCTGCAGGCAGTGAGGTCTCTCTCTGTATGGAAACCGCGCAGATGCTCGAAGCTGACGGCTTGAAGGTGCGAGTAGTCTCCGTGCCTTCCAGAGAGCTCTTCCTTGCGCAGGATCCTGAGTATCGCAGCTCGGTTCTCACCTCTGCGCCGAAGGTCGCAGTGGAAATCGGCGTCGGAGAAGGCTGGTATCAGATCACCGGATGCAACGGAATGGTATACTCGCTCCAGCGGTTCGGCGAGAGCGGGCCGGGACCTCAGGTCGCTGCGCATCTCGGATTCACCGCGGGGGCTCTGCGAGACGCCATCAAGGCCAAGCTGGGCTTGTGACAAGTCTGAGCCAAGCTGGATTCTGGACAGTCCCGACACGGGGCGGCAAGACCATGAGAATTGAGCAGGGAGGCGGGCTAACCCGCCTCCCTGTTCACACCGCCGTAACAACCTACCCCGACCTTGCCTTGCCGAAGACGAGCTTTTCAATGAAGTCGGGCCCAAGGAATGGAGCCAGGCCAGCCTACATGTCGCGATCGATCGAGTCGGCCGGGATTCTGCCGACAGCCCTGCGCAGCGCATCGCTCCCAATGAAGGGAGCAAGACTTACGATATGCTCTTCACAAAGCTCGCCTTCGGCGACCAGGTCTATTGCCTTCTCCAGTCTGTCTCTGCTGATGAACGGAGCGACCCCCATCACGAAATCTGGATCCACCTCTCCTGCACACAGCTTCTCAAAGGCACGGTCCCGAGCTTCCTGGCTCAGGAATGGAGCCAGACTAACAAGATGCTCCCAACACAGCTCGCCTTCGCTGACCATGTCTACAGCCTTCTCCAGTTTGTCTCTGCTCATGAACGGAGCGAGCTCCATCAGGTAGTCTGGATCCACCTCTCCTGTACGCGCCCTATCAAGGGAGCGGTCCAGATCTTCCTTAACAGAATCGCGGCGACCGTGAGATGTCCTCCTGCCGCCGCTGAGTATCTGCTCGATTGATACGCCGAACAAATCGGCCAAGCTCATCAGCGTCTGAACATCGGGCAGTGCCAGCCCGTTCTCCCATTTAGACACGGCTTGGTGTGTGACGTTCAGCTTGTTTGCCATCTCAGCCTGAGTCATGTCAGCGTCACGCCGCAACTGAGATATGTAAGCACCGACTGTACGACTATCGACCATCCAGATCACTCCCATCAGAGTACCTGCGACAGCTGTCACGAAGCGGGCGCCCATCCGTCAACCAAACACTAACACAAGTCCGGCCAGTCCGCCACTAACCGATGGTTGAACCGGGGTCACCGGCGGTTGAAGCAGGATAAACTCCCTGCTCACATTGTGTGCGAGCGTGCAGACTTGGTGCTTTCGGGTGCACAGGCAATTGCGTCTCGAAGCCAAGACGCAACCATCAGTTGCAAACAAGGATATTCTGGCGATGAGCTGGTGCGGCAATTCGAAGTCCAGCGAAGCAACATCAAACGGGCTGTCCGGAATCTTCTCGAAGAGGCCGACAGGATTGCCGACGGATCAAAGCCTGCGGCGACCTTTCATGACATCTTTGGTTCGGACGACTGACACTGCAAAGTCAAGCCAAATCGACTGTCGAGGCGACCGCTCTCGGAATCTCTGAGACGTCGACAGTCTCAGGATGTCTCACGGCCAGTGATCCAAGTTCAGAGATCGGCTTTGGAGCCACGACTCCAGTCAGTCTCTCCAGCGCGGCGATCGTTTCGAGTCCCTCCGTCGCTCCTACGGCCGAATCCCCTGCTATCGCCCTCACCACGGTATCCGGGAACTTGAACGGGCTGGCGGTGGAGACCACGATGGTAAAGGTGCCGTCTCCTGTGCTTGCTAAGTACTGCTTATACACAGCCTGGCCAACTGCGGTGTGGGGATCGAGGACATACCGATGATCAGACCACACGTCTCTGATCGTCTGCATGACCCCGGGTTCGTCGCACCAGCCTCCCCAGAACGCCGACTGAAGCCTTGAGAGCAGCGCAGCACCAACCGAATAATGTCCGGTGCTCTGCAGATCTGACATGAGCTGACGAACAGTGGATTGATCACGATCGCTGACCTCAAAGAGAAGCCTTTCGAGGTTGCTCGAGACGAGTATGTCCATTGCCGGCGATGTCGTCCGGTGGAGCGTGCGCCTGCGGTCATATGTGCCGGTGTTGAAGAAGTCCGCCAGGACGTTGTTCTTGTTGGAGGCACACACGAGCCTGTTGACAGGCAGCCCCATGCGCATCGCGTAGTAAGCGGCGAGGATGTTGCCGAAGTTCCCTGACGGGACCACGAAGTTGACTTTGTCGCCGAACTCGATTGCGCCGCAGGCCACTGCATCGCAGTAGGCGGATATGTAGTAGACTATCTGGGGCGCAAGCCTCCCCCAGTTTATCGAGTTCGCTGACGAGAGCGCCCATCCAGCGGAGGCGAGCCGGTTGTTGAAGTCAGCATCGCCGAACACGCGCTTCACTCCGGTCTGAGCGTCGTCGAAGTCGCCGTGCACTCCAAAGACGTTGACGTTGTCACCTTGCTGGGTCACCATCTGCAGCCGCTGGATATCGCTGACTCCCTCGGAAGGGTAAAACACGGTCACGCGTATCCCTGGCACATCGCGAAAGCCCTCGAGAGCCGCTTTGCCTGTGTCGCCCGACGTGGCTACGAGTATCAGTATCCTGCGGTCTACTCCCGCAAGTCTGAGCGCCTCAAGCATGATGTGAGGAAGCAGTTGAAGGGCCATGTCCTTGAAAGCGGCCGTGGGTCCGTGCCACAGTTCAAGGATTGCCTCTGACTGTGAAAGGACGGTCAGCGGCGCCACGACCTGACAGGCGAACCGATTGCTCCCATATGCCGCCGCTATGGAAGCGAGCAGGGCTTCGGCAGAGAACTCGTCAAAGAACGGCCGCAATATCTCAAATGCGCGTTGAGAGTAGTCCGCATTGACCAATTCGCGCAGTGCGGGCTCGGACAGGCGAGGGATATCAACGGGCACGTAGAGGCCGCCGTCAGGGGCGATTCCTCGTGCGATCACCTCTGCAGACGAGACAGTGACACCTGTGGAAGACCGAGTGCTCCGATACCTCATTGGATCTTCTCCGTGGACCCTCTCCGTCGAGCTCACTTCGCCAGCTTTGAGAGGAGATGCTCCGGCAGGCTGTCAATAGGCACTCTGTCCTGCTCCATGCTGTCGCGGTCCCTCACTGTGACGCACCGATCCTCGAGCGAATCGAAGTCAAACGTAATGCAGTAAGGGGTGCCGATCTCATCCTGTCTCCTGTAACGACGGCCTATGCTGCCAGAATCGTCGAAATCGCAGACGAAGTGCCCGAGGAGCTGACGGTACAGATTGTACGCATCTTCAGAGAGCTTCTTGGACAGAGGCAGGACCGCTGCCTTGATCGGAGCCAACGAGCGATGGAGCCTGAGGACCGTTCTGGTCTCGCCATCCTCGAGCGTCTCTTCATGGTACGCGTCGCAGAGGAACGCGAGCGCCAGCCTTTCGACCCCAACGGCGGGCTCGACGCAGTACGGCACATACTTCTGACCTGTGATCGGATCGAGATAGGACATGTCCTCTCCGGAGAACTTGGCGTGCTGCGACAGATCATAGTCGGTTCTGTCAGCGATCCCCCAGAGCTCGCCCCACCCGAACGGGAAGCGGTACTCGATGTCCGCGGTCGCTCTGCTGTAGTGCGACAGCTCCTCAGTCGCGTGGTCCCTTATCCTGAGGTTCTCCGGCTTCAGGCCCAGAGCGAGCAGGAAATCCATGCAGAACTGCTTCCAGTAGGCGAACCACTCCAGGTCGGTCCCAGGCTCGCAGAAGAACTCGAGTTCCATCTGCTCGAACTCGCGGGTTCGGAAGATGAAGTTGCCCGGCGTGATCTCATTGCGGAACGACTTCCCTACCTGGCCTATCCCGAACGGGATCTTCCTCCTCGTGGTCCGCTGAACGTTCTTGAAGTTCACAAACATACCCTGGGCCGTCTCCGGCCTGAGATATATCTCGGACTTGGAATCCTCGGTCACGCCCTGGAATGTCTTGAACATCATGTTGAACTGCCTGACATCCGTGAAGTCTTTCGATCCGCAAACAGGACACTTGAGGCCGTTCTCGACTATGTAGTCGCGCATCCGATCAGGCGTCCATCCATCGACACGCAGACGCTCCCGTTCCTCATCGCTAAGAGCATCTTTGATGATCTGATCAGCTCTGAAGCGGGACTTGCACGTTCGGCAGTCCATCAGCGGGTCCGTGAAGTTGCTGAGATGGCCGGAGGCCTCCCACGTCCTCGGATTCATCAGTATCGCAGACTCGATACCGACGTTATACTCGCTACCGTGAATAAACGCTCTCCACCAGGCTTCCTTGATGTTACGCTTGAGCTCGACTCCAAGCGGTCCGAAGTCCCACGCGTTGGCCAGACCGCCATAGATCTCACTGCCTGGATAGACGTACCCTCGCACCTTGCACAAGTTCACTAGAGCTTCCATGCTCGTTGCAGCCAATTCACTCGCCCTCTCGATCGTCCATGCATTCTCGGCATCATAATACCAGACCCGCACCTGTTGTCAACAATCTCGCAGCAACAGAGGGTTGAGGAAATGCGGCAGGCGGAAAGCGGGCGCCGCCTAGCCTGTGACAGGCCCGGCGCTCGCGATCTCCGTTGGAACGCCCTTGAACTTGCTGAAGTTTGCAGCGAATTGCCTGGCCAGCGCCAGAGCCGCCTCATCGTAAGCACTCGCGTCGCTCCAGGTGTTCCTTGGGTCGAGGATCTCCGAGGGGACCTCCGGCACGTTCCGAGGCACGAGGACGCCAAATACGGGGTGCGGCACGTACTCCACGCCGTTCAGCTTGCCGGTGAGCGCTGCAGACACCATTGCTCTGGTGTACGCGATCTTGATGCGCGCCCCCACGCCGTACGGTCCACCCGACCAGCCGGTGTTCACCAGGTATACCTGCGAACCGTGTCTGTCTATCCGTTCGCCCAGCATCGTGGCGTACACCGACGCGGGAAGAGGCAGGAACGGCGCAGCGAAGCACGTGGAAAATGTCGCCTGTGGTTCGGTCACTCCCCGCTCGGTTCCCGCAAGTTTGCTAGTATAGCCCGAGATGAAGTGATACATGGCCTGGTTCTTCGTGAGCTTGGCAATAGGCGGAAGGACGCCGTACGCGTCAGCAGTCAGGAAGAGGATCGTCTTCGGGTGTCCTCCAGCGCCCGGTATGACGCAGTTGGGGATGTACTCCACAGGGTATGCGCCCCGGGTGTTCTCAGTCAGGCTGTCGTCGTCGTAATCAGGAACTCTGGATGCCTCGTCGAGCACCACGTTTTCGATGATCGCGCCGAATCGGATTGCGTTCCAGATCTGAGGCTCGTTCTCTTGGGAGAGCCGGATCAGCTTCGCGTAGCATCCGCCCTCGAAGTTGAAGATGCCGCTGTCCGACCAACCGTGTTCGTCATCCCCTATGAGGCGCCGCTGCGGGTCGGCTGACAGCGTGGTCTTGCCGGTCCCGGACAATCCAAAGAAGAGCGCAGTGTCACCGTCTTCGCCCATGTTGGCGCTGCAGTGCATCGGAAGTACATCTTTCTTCGTCATGAAGTAGTTCATGAACGAGAATATGGACTTCTTGATCTCACCTGCGTACTTCGACCCGCCTACCAAGACCAGCCGTTTCTCAAAGCTGACAACGATAAAGGCTTCACTGCGGAGTCCGTCCTCTTTCGGATCGCCCTCCAGGCCCGGGACAGAGATCACGGTGAAATCGGGCTGGTGCTGCTCGAGTGCCTCCGGCGACGGCCTGAGAAAGAGCTGATGGCAGAACAGGCTCTGAGAAGCCAACTCTGTGACCACTCGCACGCCCATCCTGTATGCAGGGTCCGCGCCGACGTAGCCGTCGAAGATGTAAAGATCGCGGCCCTGAACATACGCTGCGACTTTGCTGCAGAGACGGTTGAACGCCTCACAGCTTATGGGAACGTTGATCGATCCCCAGTCGATCTCATCGCGGACCGAAGGCTCGTCAACGATGTACTTGTCCTTTGGCGACCGCCCGGTGTACTTGCCTGTCTCAATGCACAGCGCACCACTAGATGCGAGGACGCCCTCGTTTCTTGCGATGGCATGCTCCAAGAGCTCAGGAACAGGCAGGTTTCTGTACACCTGACCCGTATTCCGCAGTCCAATGGACTCGAGCCCGTAAGTGCGCCTAACCATCCGATTGCCCACACTCCTGTATGAAGATTTTTAAGCTACCGTAGCACAGCCGCCAAACCGGTGTCAAGCACGCCAACTCATGTATACAGAATACCTTGTGTGAACAAGACTCAGCGGTCGGCTGACCCTTGTCAGCCGGCCTTGCCGCGCCGGAGCGCTGCACACATCTTATGCAGAGCCAGAGGGCAGACTAAACCAGGCCGCAGATTAGGGGCGATTGCTGGAGGTGACGACGGTGAAGATCCCTGCGACGAGTCTGGTCGTGGTCGCGCTTGGCGTAGCCGTGACTGCAGTTGGACTGAAAAAGCTCAGAGGAAGCATTGGCGCGGGGGTAGCTGGCTTCGGACTGGCACACGTAGTTCTGGGCCTGCTCGACGCGCTGAGGACGACTGTCAGTGACTAGGGGCGCTTCCGCGATTCGGAAGATCTGCGACGGAAGGAGCGAAGCATGTGGAGCAGCGGCGATGGATCTCGAATCAACTGATGTTCTGGGCATCGCATGAATGGGACCAAGCGTATCGGGCCTGCAGCCAGGCGGATCCCGGGTTCGGGACGCTCAGCGGAACTGAACAGGTGACCTGCATGATCGGGTGGCTGATGAACAGCTATCCCGTCCCTAGAGAGTTGATCGACGAGAGGAAGAGGAAGGTCAGAGCATAGCGTGTGCCACCGGCGTGATGTATAATGAACGCAGGACGCTGTCACGCCTGGAGGCCATAGCTATGCTTGTCAGAGTCGGGATCGGTCAGGACAGCCACAGATTCGGCGATGAGGAGACAGGCAAGCCTCTCGTGCTTGGGGGAATCCGCATACCGGGTTGTCCTGGACTCCAAGCAAACAGCGACGGAGACGTTGTCCTGCATGCGCTGACCAACGCCGTGTCGGGAGTTACCGGGTGCGCGATACTCGGCGAGGTGGCGGATCGCATGTGTCTGCAGGACGGCATCACGGACAGCTCCGCGTATGTCCGCAAAGCGGTCGAATACCTGCAGCCAGGCCAGGCGATCAGCCACGTGTCGATCTCGATCGAGTGCGCAAGGCCCCGCCTGAGTCCGCACATAGCCGCAATGAGGGAGTCTATCAGCCACCTTCTCGGAATCGAGGCCGAAGACGTAGGCATCACCGTCACCAGCGGCGAGGGTCTGACCGACCCCGGGAGAGGTCTTGGGGTATCGGTTATGTGCGTGGTGACGGTGACAGAATCCTAACGCATGCCGCGCTCGCGTCGCTCACTGGCGCCACTTTACCACGTAATCCTCCAGTCGCGAGACGAGGTAGTACAGGATCACGGACACGCCCGAGAGCAGAATAACGCTGCTCATCACCAGGCTCATGTTGAAGACCTGGCCGCCGTAGACTATCAGGAAGCCCAGGCCTGCCCTAGACACCAGGAACTCCCCGACGATAGTTCCAACGAGCGACAGCCCTACGTTGACTTTGAGCGCAGCAATGATCACCGGAATGCTCGACGGGATCACTACCTTTTGAAGCACCTGCAGCTTGGTAGCGCCGAAGGTCCGCAGCAGTTTGATCTTGTTCGGATCCACCTCTCTGAACCCTGCATACACCATCATGACTGTCACGATTACTGATATCGCTATGGCCATGGCTACTATCGCGTTCACGTTCGTGCCGAGCCAGACGATGAAGATGGGCCCCAACGCGAC
>Ga0134103_1001991_pt1 | contig 16999 bp, 15 predicted proteins | sample 14_taG_2_FD_94445 | JGI IMG/M metagenome (GOLD analysis project Ga0134103, IMG submission 94445) | Switchgrass degrading microbial communities from high solid loading bioreactors in New Hampshire, USA - 14_58_20_212_A1 metaG | ecosystem: Engineered > Bioreactor > Semi-continuous > Anaerobic >...
CGTATGTCGAAAATTGGAAACATTATTCTGTCCCTGAACCTATCAATCAATTCCCCTGTTTTGGTTTGTATGGACAGTCCTGATGACAGTAATAAATCTTTTCCCACTCCTTTATCCATAAGATTTTTTGTTAATTCATTCCATCCACCGGGTGCAAATCCTAAACCAAATTGTTTTATTGTGTTTTCGGTAAGTCCGCGTTTTTTAAGATATGCTTGAGCTCTGGTACCGTTTCTGCCTGCCAACGTTGAGAAAAAGAACCTTGCAGCTTCTCTGTTAATATCAAGTATTTGTTTCCTTAATCTCAACTTCTCCTTCTCATTGTTATCCTCCGGCTCCGGGAGCACAATTCCCGCTCTGTCCGCAAGAAACTTAAGCGCCTCCAAAAAATCTAAATTCTCAATTCCCATTATAAACTGGATAACGCTACCACCTTTATTGCACCCAAAGCAATAGAACAACTGTTTTGACGGCTCGACACAGAAAGAAGGCGATTTTTCATTGTGAAACGGGCACAAACCGAAGTATCTTCTGCCCTTTCTTTCAAGCTTAACATAGCTTGAAACTACCTCAATGATATCATTTCGTATTCTGACTTCCTCAATTAATTCTTCAGGGTATAACATATCACAACCTCATAGATTTTATTATTCGACAGAATGTCTGTTTTTCCTTCCTATTGGACAAATATTTTGTTGCCGATAAAAAATCATGATTCCTGTACCCAGTCAAAACACGATTATAACACATTACCAGCAAAAAATATAAAGTATTTTACCATGGAGCAGGTATGTAAATTTGCTGGAACTTTTTTACAGCATATCTATCCGACATTCCGGCTACATAATCCAGAACCGTCCTCTCAAGCCCTTCTGTTTCAATTGCTTTTTGAGAATCCTCCGGTAGCAGGTGCGGGTTTTTCAAAAGGTATAAAAACAGTTCTTCTAACATCAGTTCCGCTTTCGATTCTTCCTTTTTTGCGACAGATCCTATATAAACATTTTCAAACATAAAATCTCTTAGTAATTTACTGCATTCCTCAAATTCAGGGCTCATGCATATGCAGTTCTTACCATAACTATTTATAATAATATTTGTAATCATATTATTAATACGTAATGATGATGTTTTTCCCAGAACTTCGGTACATTCTTTGGGTAAATCCTCTTCTTCGATGATACCTCCGCGTATTGCATCCTCAATATCATGATTGATATAAGCTATTTTATCGGCAAAACGAACCACCTGTCCCTCAAGAGTCGACGGCATATCTTTTCCTGTATGGCAACGTATTCCGTCTCTTACCTCCCAGGTAAGATTTAAGCCTTTTCTGTCTTTTTCCAATACCTCAACAACTCTGACACTCTGTTCATTGTGTTTGAAACCAAAATTGCTGATCCTGTTTAAGACCCGTTCTCCTGCGTGTCCGAAGGGTGTATGCCCCAAATCATGTCCCAAGGCGATCGCTTCAGTCAAATCCTCGTTTAATCTTAAGCATCTTGCAATAGTTCTTGCTATTTGTGAAACCTCGAGGGTGTGGGTGAGTCTCGTTCTGTAATGATCTCCTTCCGGAGATATAAATACCTGAGTTTTATGTTTTAACCGTCTGAAGGCTTTTGAATATACAATCCTGTCCCGATCACGCTGAAAAACGGTTCTGATATCGCATTGTTTTTCTTCCCTTTCCCTGCCTTTGCTTTTCCTGCTTAAACACGCAAATTCAGATAAGAGTTTCTCTTCCATATCTTCAAAATACTCTCGGATATGCATGCGAAACCTCCAAAAAAATGTTAATTAATATATATACATATATATTACATATATTTATACCCATAAAAATACGGCGGTAATATACCGCCGCTTCAATTTGCATGTTAAAAAAACTTGCTCATTAATGCTACATATCCTTCAAGCAATCAGTACAAATGACTTTTCCTTTAAAATCAATTGTATTCGGTTTTGCAAGATCGCAAAATACGCATCTAGGAGTATACTTATCAAGTACAACATTCCCATTTTCGTCTACATACATTTCAATGTCGTCACCTTCATTGATATTCAGTTCCTTGCGCAATGATTTAGGTAATACTATTCTTCCAAGTGAGTCCAATTTTCTTACATATCCAGTAGCCCTCATTTTTTAATTCCTCCCTAAACCCATATTTTCTGTATAGAATTATATCACAAGTTGTCGTTTTGTGATATAAAATTTATTAATTTTTGTAATTTTTTTATCTGGGACTATCAATATTACTTATTATGGAACTTAGTTTAAGTTTATACATTAGAACAAAAACATAGAAACCTATCTACTCATCCAGCTTTTATGGCGTTTTTTTCTATTTGTAACATTAAATTAACATTAACGAATAAAGTTCGATACTCCATACATCATCATTTCAAACGTTTCTTCTATATCTTGCCCTGTTAAATCTTCAATTTTTTTCGTTAAATCTTTATTTTTCTTAACCGATTCTATAAGATTTTCTGTTATTTCCCCAACCACTTCTTCAATATCTCCATCGTTCAATAGTTCGCTTATTTCAATTGAGTTTTTCCTGTTAACCTTTGTGAAGTTTGTACCTTTTTTTATATCGCATTTTACAAACATCTCAACACCATCTTCAATTTCAGTTGCAAAATCTATGCCATTAATGGTATTGCCCGGGCCCAATCTGAATGTAAGTTCCATCCCGGGTATTTTAGCGACATCAAAACCATTGTACAGGCCAGTTATCCCGGGCGGACTATAATCCATGTGATCAAATCTCTTCAGGGCATCGTTTATTTCATTCCGGTAATGCTCCTCAAAATCATCTTTATCCTCGAGTATATCCAGAGCTTTCTCCAAATCATCAATATCGATAATTTTCAGCTTTTTTTCTTCTTTGACAATTCTGTTTATAAGGTCAATAGCATTCTTTCTGACAGATTCCATTAACTTATTGTCATCCTCGGCTTCTTCCAGAAGCGCTGTGAATAACTCCGACATTAGTGTAGAATCCAAAGTTAGAATAATCTTGTTGCCGGACTCTTTTATATTATCATCAAGTACGTTATTTACGATTTTCATATATTTTTTTGAATCAAATTTCAAAGAAATCCCTTCAGATGCCTTTTTTACTATTTTATAATCGTTTACATAATCAGGATATTGGGGAATCACATCTTCCACATCCTGATAAAATAGTTTTTTATATAAGTTCTTAAGATCAAGGTAAAAATCTTCATTATTCAAGCCTGCCGCTATCTGAATTACAGGTTTTTTACTGTACAATAGCTCTAAAGTTAATTGGGTGAACAACTCATTCATATCAGCAGCAGTCTCGAGTTTTATTGTTAATCCGTTGAGTAAATCAGCCTCTTCCTCATCCCCGTCATAAGCTATATCAATAGTTGCAGTTGTTGTATATTTATCTGTTTTCGCAAGTTTAATCAAACCCCGGATCAGCTTTTCAGCCGGCTTAGCAAAAGAGATATTGATTACCAGGAATACAACTGCAATAACTGCAGCCAGTCCCAACACAAAAAATAATGCTTTGGATTTTTTCTTTGGGGTTTCAACAGTCATGTCAGCATTTTTCATTACTTTACCTCCAAATTATATCGATACATATATTCTAAGTACTCATTTATTATTTACAAATTATTGCTTTACTTAACTTGTTATTTTCATTAATAATAATTTCTTACCTCATTGTATTTAGTTCTTAATTTTTTTCCTGCTGTTTAATCTTCACAAATAATAAGGTGCCGCAAGTAATTCAGCTTTCCCGCGTCTCCCACATGAGATTGTCGATGCGGTAAAGCTTTGCTTTACTTTGCAGCACCGGTTCAATAAAAATATTTTGTCAGTCTTTCCTGTACCCGTAAACAACGGGTAATCTAAACTTACATAAGTTTATAAGCTATTTCGTTCCATCTTAATTCTTTAAGCAGCGAACTGATCTTGGTATCCTTATCAATTACTATACATTCGATTCCACACATTTCAGCCCAATCTGTCAACTGTTCCACAGTAACATTTTGCGAGTATACGGTATGATGAGCACCGCCAGCGTGAATCCATGCTTCCGCAGCAACAGACAATGAAGGCTGTGGCTTCATAAGTACGCGGGCAACAGGCAGCTTAGGCATATCGTGGGTGGCTTCTACGGTTTCGACTTCATTGATAATCAGGCGGAATCTGTTTCCAAGATCAATTAACGATGCACATACGGCAGGTCCGGCAGCACCGTCAAACACAAGTCTTGCAGGATCGCTCTTACCGCCTATTCCAAGAGCATGAACTTCTACTCTTGGTTTCCTGGCTGCAATGGTGGGACAGACTTCCAGCATATGAGCACCGAGGTTAATTTCGTTTCCTGTCTCTAAATGATAAGTATAGTCTTCCATAAATGAAGTTGCTTTTCCGTCAGCCATAATCTTTACAAGACGCACCAATGCAGATGTCTTCCAGTCGCCTTCCGCGCCGAATCCGTAGCCTGATTCCATTATTCTTTGAGAAGCAAGACCGGGTAATTGTTTCAAGCCATGAAGATCTTCAAAGGTAGTCGTAAAGGCTTCATAATTGCCCTGAGCCATAAACTTTCTTATAGCCGCTTCAATACGGGCCTGATACCTTACAGCTTCCATTTTTTCTTCAGAGCCTTTTACCTGAGACATATCATACAGGCTTTCGTATTCTTCCATCAATCTCTTGACTTCTGCATCTGATACTTCATTAACCAATTGTACCAGATCGCCTATACCATAGCCGTCAATAGTCCATCCCAGCTTAATCTGAGCTTCAACCTTATCCCCTTCTGTAACCGCAACATTTCTCATATTGTCGCCGAAACGGCAAACCTTGATATTTTTTCCATAAACAAAGGCAACGGCTGTACGCATCCAGCGGTTAATTCTGTCAACGACTTCTTCATCCTGCCAATGGCCAACAATAACTTTCCTAGACATTCTGAGTCTCGCGCCTATAAAACCAAACTCGCGATCTCCATGTGCAGATTGATTCAGGTTCATGAAATCCATATCAATGCTGTCCCACGGAATTTCGCGGTTAAACTGGGTATGTAAGTGCAGCATTGGCTTTTGCAGCGCCATTAAACCTTTTATCCACATCTTGGCAGGTGAGAAAGTATGCATCCAGGTGATTATTCCTGCGCATGTTTCATCTGAATTTGCGTCAATAGCCAGTTGATAGATTTCTTCAGGGGTTTTTACCACAGGTTTAAATTTAATTGGATAGGACGTTTTTTTGCTAAGATTTTCTGCTATGATTTCAGAATCCTCTGCAACTTGTCTTAAAGCTTCCTCGCCGTAAAGAAACTGGCTTCCGGTTACAAACCAGAATTCGTAGTTTTTCAAATTTGGCATAACTGACTCCTCCTGTTTTAAATTAGATGTACGTACAAGTATTATTAAATAAATTATAAACCATATATTTCTTGTTTGCAATATGAAGCAGACTAACCAATCAAAGCAATTTTTCTTGTAAAAACAGGCTATGTTGTATATAATAAAGATGATGTACGTACAAGTAAAAAAAAGGAGTATTCACGTGAATGAACGGGCTAAATATTTAGAACTAAAGAACTATCTTAAACAGCAGATAATAATGGGCAAAATAAAGGCCGGGGAACGTATACCATCAGAAAACAAGCTTTGCAATGATTTTTCCCTCAGCCGTCACACGGTTAGAAAAGCCATATCTTTGTTAGTATCTGAAGGGTATCTTTATACTGAGCAAGGCCTGGGGACTTATGTTAAAGACAGAAGCGTCAAGAGAACAGAATCCCGCAATATAGGAGTGTTGACCACCTATATTTCGGATTATATCTTTCCCCGTGTAATTCAGGGAATTGATACCGTTTTATCTCACAGGGGCTATAGTATAATGCTCAAAAACACCGATAATAATGTATCTAAAGAGGCAAAATATCTTGAAGAAGCCCTAAGCAAGGATCTTGAAGGTTTGATAATCGAACCCACCAAAAGTGCTCTGTATTCGGACAATTCCGCATATTACGAAGCCCTTGACATTCATCGCATACCATATATATTTATTCATGGCTGTTATCAACATATTAAGAATAAATCATATGTCATATTGGATGACGCACATGGAATGTACCTTGCTGTCAATTATTTGATTAAACTGGGGCACAAAAATATCGCCGGCATTTTCAAAGCTGACGATATGCAAGGTATAAATCGTCATCATGGCTATGTGAAGGCATTAGCGGAAGCAGGCATACCGTACGATTCCAACAAGGTTATATGGTTTCATACCGAAGACCGTAAGACTAAACCGAATTCTGAAATAAAAAATCTTATTAATTCGGGAGTATCATTGGACTCTATTGCCTGTTACAATGACGAAATTGCATTCGGAATATATCAGACCCTTACCGAGTTGGGTCTCAGGGTTCCTGGAGACATAAGTATTACGGGCTTTGATGATTCGAATTTAGCTACCACATGTCCCGTACGTCTAACAACAGTTACGCACCCAAAGGAAAAGCTTGGTGAAACAGCAGCCATGTTATTGTTGGAACTTCTTGAAGACCCTGATTACCTTAATAATCCCAGAAAAAAGGTATTTATACCCGAGTTGGTTATCGGAGACTCATGTACGGATCGAAATAAAAAGTGATTAATAATTAGTATCAGGAGGATGCAAAATATGCTGAAGGATTTAAAAGAACAAGTATTAAAGGCAAATCTGGACCTTCCCCGTTACGGACTGGTTACGTTTACATGGGGAAATGTAAGCGGAATTGATCGTGATAAAGGCCTAATAGTTATAAAACCGAGCGGTGTTCCCTATGATGAGCTTAAAGTAGAACATCTTGTCGTCCTTGATTTGGATGGCAACAAAGTTGAGGGAAATCTCAACCCTTCATCCGACACACCCACTCACCTCGTTCTTTACCGCAATTTCATGGAAATAAATGGTATAGTTCATACGCATTCCAGTTGGGCCACAAGTTGGGCGCAGGCCGGCAGATCAATTCCTTGTTTCGGTACTACGCATGCTGATTATTTTTATGGCTCAATTCCCTGCACCAGAAAGTTGACCAAAGAAGAAATCGAGGGCAATTATGAAGAAAACACGGGCCATGTAATAGTTGAGACATTCAAGGATTTGAATCCTCTTTATGTTCCCGGCGTTCTTGTGGAAGATCATGGACCTTTCAGCTGGGGTACAAGCCCTGATAACGCCGTCCACAATGCGGTAGTCCTTGAAGAGGTAGCTAAAATGGCTTTTAACACTTTTATGCTATCAAACGGAAACCCGCAACCAGCCTCCGACTTTTTACAAAACAAGCATTTCATGAGGAAACACGGACCTAACGCTTATTACGGACAAAAATAGCGTACCGAAAAACTCTTATCCATGTTAAGTTCATTGAATAAAAGAGCCGGTAAGTTTTTATAAATCCGAGGCCTTCATTTCAGAAGGCCTTTTATTATTTATTTACAAAAAAACCTTTAAATCCGCTTATCAAACGAATTTAAAGGATTTTATTCTGGTCGGAGTGACTGGACTTGAACCAGCGACCTCTTGCACCCCAAGCAAGCACTCTAATCCACCTGAGCTACACCCCGACGACAACCCGGACACCCTCAATACTGCAATGTATTTATACGAAGTAACAATAACTCGGGCGACCGTCCGGAATCTTATTATAATGCAAATTCGGGAAAATCACAATACCTTTTTGTCTAAAAATTATCCTTTTATATGCCCCATTTGAAAAATTACTCTTCGACCTGAGAGGAAGTTACCTTTTAATAACAACGGTGATAGTCAGTTTTTGTAGTAATCCTGACAGGAAAGCCGCCTGTTATATGGCAGGCGGCTGTTATAACACTTGGTTTACGTACTGGTTTTTGTCGAGTACTTTTTGAAAGCCAAATATGTGAAAAAGCCATAAATAAGAAGACCAAAAAGTGAAGACCAGCTGAAACCGTAATTTCTGGCCAAATACCTGATGATATAGATAAGATTAATAAGCGCTTCTATCCCCAGGCCAATAGTCAGAGCAAAAAAATTCTTATTTGCAAGACATAACAGGATTCCAAGAATAAAAACATAAAATAAAAGCCCGCTTATAATACCTCCAAGATATATGAAGACATCAAGAAATCTCAAAATACTGCAGCCTAAAAGTATGTACATATCGAGAACCAATAATGAAGATAACACAGGTTTGCCCCCAAAATAAGTCTTAAGCTCGTTACTGACATTTTCAATCATGAATCACACCTCCTTATAATCATATCATAGGTTTTGTTTCCATTATATACATATTGTATATAATGTATTTAAAGATACCGCCTATTATTCTTATTCTTAATGCTATTGTTTCATGATAAAATGTAGACACAGAATATATTATATTTTCTGCATATTTTAAGGAAAGGTATATATGTTAAGCAAGAAAACGTCTGATAAAAAAATAGATTTTAAATTCAAATTTCTTTCTGTCATACTTATACCCTTGGCTTTGTTTATAAAGCAGGTTATGGCGAGATATCCCGAATTTACCGAAAATGTTTATTCAAGAGGTATCTATAAGATTATTATGCAGCCTGTAAGCCTGTTGACGGGGTTGGTCCCTTTTTCCGTCGCAGAACTTGTTCTCATTATACTTGTCATATACATTCCGGTCCGGCTTATTTACATTATAATCAGAGCTGTCCGAAAGGGTGAAGGTATACTTGTTTGGCGCTTTTTTGCCAATTTGGTTTTGTTGGGTTCCCTATGGTTTTTTATCCAAGTGATAGTGTGGAATATTAATTATGAACGTTTGCCATATTCCAGGCTTGCCGGTATTAATGTACAGGACTCTTCTTTGGATGAGCTGGAAGCGCTTTGCCGCTGGCTTGTAGATGAAACCAACAAATTAAGGGAACAGGTCCCTGAAAATCAAGACGGAATCATGTATGTTGAAGGGGGATATAAATCTGTTCTGAAACGCGCTTATAAAGGCTATGAGGTACTGAAACAGGAATACCCGTTCTTAGACGGAAAATATGGTCCTCCCAAGCCTGTTATGCTCTCCAGGTTGATGTCCCATACAAATATAATAGGGATTTATTCATGTCTTACAGGTGAGGCGAATATTGATATAGATATTCCCGATATGTCGCTTGCTTCGACAGTGATGCATGAAATGGCCCATCAACGAGGTTTTGCCCGCGAAGACGAGGCAAATTATATAGCATATAAAGCCTGTATAGCACATCCGGATATAGATTTCAAATATTCTGGAAGCGTTATGGCATTACAGTATTCAATGAACGCTCTTTATTCCGAAAGCCCTGAACGTTATTTCAGTGTAGCCGCTAATTACAGTTCCGGGTACCTGAGGGATCTGGAAGCTGAGAGGGAATATTGGAAACAATTCCAGGGAGTAACCAAAGAAGTGGCTGATAAAATGAATGATACCTATCTTAAGTTAAACGGCCAGGAAGACGGTGTTAAAAGCTACGGCAGAATGATTGATCTTCTCCTGGCAGAGTATAAGGATAGTTACAGCAAGTATATGGTACAAAGCGGCATCACGGAAGAAAAATAATAAAAGGATCTTTCAATCGAAAGATCCTTTATATTATATTTCTAATCATTTGACAATTCTTTTATTGATGTTACCAATGACGCCATATTCTGAATTTCTGACGGAATGATAATCTTCGTGGCTTTTCCGTCAGCAACTTTTTCAAATGCTTCCAGACTCCTTATAGCAATAACTTCTCTGCTTAATTCCTGCTCTTTAATCATTCTCAAACCTTCAGCAGTAGCATGTTGCACCTTCAGGATTGCCTCTGCTTCACCTTCTGCTTCACGTATCATAGCTTCCTTCTTCGCTTCTGCTCTTAAAATAGCAGCTGCCTTTTCAGCTTCTGCTTCCAGAATAAGTGCCTGCTTCTTTCCTTCAGCCACCAGTATACTTGCAGTCTTTTCTCCTTCAGCTTTGAGAATAGCTTCACGTCTTTCGCGTTCGGCTCTCATCTGTTTTTCCATGGCATTCTGTATATCTGCCGGTGGAAGGATATTTTTAACTTCTACACGGTTGATCTTGATTCCCCATGGATCGGTCGCTTCGTCTATGATTATGCGCATCTTACTGTTGATGGTATCGCGGGAGGTCAATGTTTCATCCAGTTCCAAATCACCGATAATATTACGCAATGTTGTGGTGGACAGAAGCTCTATAGCCATCAAAGGCCGCTCTACTCCATAGGTATATAGTTTAGGATCGGTAATGGTATAGTATATAACAGTATCAATCTGTATTGTTACATTATCCTTTGTAATAACAGGCTGAGGCGGTAAATCCAGTACCCTTTCTTTTAATGATACTTTATTGGCAATCCTGTCGATAAACGGTATCTTAAAATGCAGCCCGACTTCCCACGTCTCCTTATAGGCACCCAGTCTTTCTACTATAAAAGCTTGAGCCTGAGGTACAATCTTGATGTTCCTGATAACGATGATGACTATGAGTGCAATCAACGCCAAAATTACATATTCCACTATTTTCAGACCTCCTTAACTATATTTTCATTTATAACAGGTACTTTTACTACAAGCTTCACGCCTTCAATTGCCACAATGACAACCTCAGTATTCTCTTTGATAGGTTCACCCGTTTCACTGATTGCCGTCCATATCTGCCCTTTTACTTTAACCTGCCCCGGTTTATGCTCCGATATATCCATAACCACTAATCCGGTTTTCCCTACAAGAGCATCGGTATTTGTCTTTTGAACCCCAACTTTTAAATATTTGTTAACTATCGGTCTTGTGAATACCAAAAGTATTACGGAAACTGCTAGAAATACAGCTATCTGCGCATATAAAGGCAGACTGAATAATGCGAATATGAAGGCAAGAAGCGCTCCGCCCGCCAGCCATATCGTGGTAAGGTTCACTGTAGCTGCTTCTATTATAACAAGTACAATTATAATGCCAAGCCAGACATAAGTATAAAAATTATCCATAATACAGCCTCCTTTTATCGGCTAATATCATTATACCTGATTTTACTTGAATGATCATCCCGTTATGCTTCACTCGGTTGTACATCACCTTCAGATGATTTATTAAATAGCTTAAGGTAACACCTTCTTCTGCGGTGAATTCTTGTTTCGAAGTTCCTCCACATAGACTGCACCGCATGGTTTGTTTCCAGCTCCGGAGAAGCAATTGCCTTGACCACTCCGTTTTTTAATGCCGCTTTTGTCAGTTCGTCCAGCAGTATATAGGGAACACCTTTTGTTCTCAGCTCCGGCTTTATGGCAACAAGGTACAAATCAAGGGTATCATTTTTTCTGATGGCTTTCAAAAAATGTATAAATCCGAATGGGAAAAGCCGCCCCTTACTCTTTTGTGCCGCTTTGGACAGAGAAGGCATAATTATTCCGAATCCGGCTACTTCCCCGTTATTATCTTTTATAACACTTATATAATCGACGTTTACATATGAGAAAAACTGTTTCACATAACATTCAACCTGTCTCGGTGTAATTGGAACGACACCGTAAAGATGCTCGTAGCCCTTGTTTATTAAATCAAAAATATCTTTGGCGTAAGGAAGAACATCCCTGGATTTTTTGAAAGGAACAACACTTAAGCCATATTTTTCTTTTGCTTTTTGCGCCAGTGCCGATATTTTTTGAGTAACGTCACTACCAGGCACAGTGATCTCTATTTCTATCCAATCTGCATCTTTAACGTACCCCAGAGCCTCCATGTGCTTCATATAATAAGGGTAATTATATATAGTTACAAAAGTACCCAGCTCCTCAAAACCTTCTACCAGCATCCCTTCCTTGTCCAGATCACAAAAGCCCAATGGACCATGGACGCCTTCCATACCGTTTTTCTTTGCCCATTCTTCTACGGTTCCAAGGAGAGCTTTGGAGACTTCAGGATCATCGATAAAATCGATCCAACCAAAACGGGCATATTTGTTTCCCCATTTTTTTATGTAACTATGGTTTATTATACCTGCAATACGTCCTACTACCTCTCCGTCCTTATATGCCAGCCAAAGCTCTGCATCACAGTATTCAAATGCCGGATTCTTACTTTTATCAAGGGTAAATTTTTCATCCGATATGAGGGGTGGTACCCAATAAGGATTATCCTTATATAGTTTAAAAGGAAACTTAATAAATAAATCAAGCTGTCTCTTATTTCTGACTGGAACTACTTGTACCATAGCAATTCTCCTTGAAGAAAACTACCTGTTTTTATTTTGTTTTTATAAGTATATCATTTTGACATAAATATAACAATTCGCACGTTCACCGATTTCAGACATTAATCTATATTTTTCGGCGATACTTGTTGACATGATATACTCAATTTGCCCCAAATCGACATGTGCAGTAGTCCTGAATAGTATTGTCATTATTAATCATCAAGGTCAACTTTGTAAATACTTCTTTTATCCAACGACCACACCGGATCAGAAAACTGTCCGGGCTCGATATCTTTAGTAGCATTTTGATAATCGTAAACTCTGGCATCGATCATATCTATATGATGTAAAAGTTCAGCTTCTAAAAACAGCGGTTTTTTAGGACTTCCAAACTCTGCCTCGTAATGGTGGCTTACGATCATATGTTTCAAAAGCAGCATAGTTTCTTCTGAAGCTCCGACCTGTTTACCCGCTCTGCCCACCTCTTCAACTCCCATAATAATATGGCCCAGGAACTGACCTTCTTTTGAATATTCGGCAATACCAAGCTCATTGCTGATAAGCTCGCCGATTTTAGCCAAATCGTGTAAAATTATTCCTGCAAATAACAGATCAGTATTGATTCCTTCATAAACGCCGCTTATAGCTTCTCCACAGCGAAGCATCCGCACAATGTGATATAAAAGCCCGCTTCTTACCGCATGGTGGAGACTTTTTGCCGCAGGATAGTATTTCAGCTTTTCTTCTTTTTGATCAAGGATGGTCATAACCACAGAACGAATCTCGGCTTTTTTTATCTTAGACACATAAAGATAGATTTCTTCCAGCATATCTTCAGGTGAAAGAGGTGCGGCCGGAACAAAATCCGCTATATGTTTTTGATCTTCATCATCTGCAAGTTTAATTCTGTTAATATTAAGCTGCAATGAATCCTTCCATAAATCCACCCTGGCATTGACATAATAAAGCTTATTCGGAATCAAAGACATATATTCGGATTCACCTGTATCCCACCACTTAGCAGGTATATTACCTGTATTATCTGAAAAAACAATATCCAGATAATTCTTTTTATTGGATGAAAGCTTAATTTCCACACTTTTCAAAAGATATATTCCATTTATATTCTCACCGGCTTTTAAGTCCGAAATTTTTGTTCCCTCAAACTTCATTTTTACCTCCTTTACCAATAATACCTGTAATTGCCTATAAACCAGCTCCAGGTAGTATACCGACAACCAGCCTGTATTTTAAATCCTTTATTCCGGGAATGCCGATAACATGAAAATAACATTTTATATCTTTATTGTACACTAAAGTTTAAAAAGTGAAATAAAAAGATTTACAGAAATAAAAAAGCGAGTCAAAACTCGCAATTTAGACATTTCATTTATTAGAAGTATAAAACATAACATATAGCTGAATTTCTTCCGTATTTTTACAAATAAAAAGTAAAATTAATCCAATAAAGGTTTAATAATCGACAAAACATCCTTCCTGAGGTTGGCAAGTTCCTCTTCAGAACCCTCAAGAGAATTTGATGTTACACCATAATAAATTTTAATTTTCGGTTCGGTACCCGAAGGTCTTACACAAAACCAGAATCCGGGATCCATCGTATAATGGAGCACATTTGATACAGGCAAATTGATTGCCGACTCCGCATTTGTCTTAATATTTCTTCTGATTCGCTTTTCATAGTCGGCTATAATCTGAACATCTTTGCCGCCGACTCTCGTTATATTCATGTTCCTGAGTGATTCCATGGCGTTATTTATTTTTTCAAGACCTTCTTTTCCTTTCAGAGTAAAGGAATCAACTCCTTCTTTTACATATCCGTATTTTTTGAAAAGTTCCATTAGCCCCTGGTATAGATTCATTCCCTTTGATTTATACCAGACGTAAACCTCTGCTATAAGCATGGACGCAACAACGGCATCTTTATCCCGGGCATGAGTACCAGCAAGAAATCCATAGCTTTCTTCAAAACCAAAAATAAATACTTTTTTGCCTGTATCATGCAACAATTTGATCTGCTCTCCGATAAATTTAAATCCGGTCAGCACATCTATAATTTCCGCTCCGTAATTCTCAGCTATTTTTCTGGCTAAATCACTTGAAACGATGGTTTTGACCACAAATGCGTTTTCAGGAAGATTATTCTTTTGTTGCCTCTGGGATAGGATATATTCCAAAAGAAGGCATCCGATCTGATTTCCCGTAAGGGTTATAAATTCCCCTTTATCATCTTTGACTACGACTCCCATCCGATCGGCGTCGGGATCAGTACCGATTATTAACTCTACATTTTCTCTTTCGGCCATCTGTATAGCTATGTTGAATACTGCTTTATCCTCCGGATTCGGATATTTTACCGTAGAAAAATCCGGATCCGGCAATTCCTGTTCCTTAACTACCAGAACATTATCAAAACCTATTTCTTTCAATACTCTTCTTACAGGTTTGTTCCCTGTACCATGCAAAGGAGTGTATATTATTTTTACATCCTTACCGTATTTTCTGCACAATTCAGGATTTATGCCCGCACTTTTTACCGCGTTTATATAAGCGTCGTCTATCTCTTTTCCGATTATCTCCAATAATCCCTGCTTAAGGGCTTCCTCCTTGTTCATGCAGCAAATATCGGATGTGTCTTTAATAGATTCGACTTCTTTAATAACCTGATTGGATTCTTTCGGAGGAAGCTGGCATCCATCATCGCCATATGTTTTAAACCCGTTGTACTCTTTTGGGTTATGGCTTGCCGTGATCACCACTCCTGCGTCACAGCCCAGGTATCTTACGGCAAAAGACAACTCAGGAGTCGGACGAAGTTCGTCAAACAAATATGATTTTATATTGTTGGCTGCTATAACCAAAGCAGTTTCCAAGGCAAACTCAAAAGAACAGTGGCGGCAGTCATATGCAATAACGACCCCCTTATCGCTTTGCCCTTGCTTTTTAACAAAATTAGCAAGGCCTTGAGCTGCCTTGCGAACAGTATATTTATTCATTCGGTTGGTGCCGGCTCCTATAATGCCGCGCATACCGGCCGTTCCAAATTCCAGTTCTTTATAGAACCGGTCTTCTATTTCTTTTTCATCTTTAATTGCTAAAAGTTCCGCCCTGGTTTCTTCGTCATAATAAGGATCCTCGATCCATTGCCTATAAACATCCCTATAATCCATACAAACCCTCCGAACATTACCACACGTTCTGTTAGATGGTTCTTTTAGGTTCAACAATCAATTTGATGGCAGTACGTTCTTCACCACCTACATTTATTTCCGAAAACGCCGGAATGCATACCAGTTCAATACCAAGTGGAGCTAAAAAACCTCTGGCAATGGCAACAGCTTTTACCGCCTGATTCAAAGCTCCGGCGCCAATGGATTGCACCTCTGCCACTCCCTTTTCTCTTACGACCCCCGCAATTGCCCCTGCAACTGAATTTGGATTCGATTTTGACGAAACCTTCAACAGACTCATGATGACAACACCCTCCAAAAACCTCATATCTTTTTTATGTAGTTAATTCTTTTTATTTCAGATAATTTATTATCAACTTCGTTTATAGTCACAATAACTGCGTTTATCTGGGCTTTTCCTTTTGCGGGCTCATGCTGAACCGGAAGCCCTAAAGTGAACTTCTTTATTATAAGATCTTTATCAACACCAATGATTCCTTCCGCAGGACCGGTCATTCCTACATCGGATATATAAGCCGTTCCGTTTTCCAGTATTTTTTCATCTGCGGTCTGTACATGCGTATGAGTACCAAACATGCATGTTGCCCGTCCGTCAACATAATAACCCATTGCAATTTTTTCGCTGGTTGCCTCCGCATGAAAATCAATCAGTATATAATCAGCTTGTCCCTTAAGATATGACAGTTCTCTGTCAATAGTCTGAAAAGGACAATCTACCGGCTGATCCATATAAATACGCCCCAGCAGATTGACCACTGCAAGGCGCATCCCGTTCTTTTCAACGATGAGGCGCCCCTTGCCGGGAACACCTTTCGGATAATTCGCAGGTCTGACAATTCTTATTCCAGAATCAATAATCTGTAAGATTTCTTTACGTGCCCAGGTGTGATTACCCATAGTTATGACATCTATACCGCTGTCCAAAATCTCCAGGGCTGTATTATAACTAATGCCTCTCCCCCCTGCTGCATTTTCGCCGTTTGCGATGCAGAAATCAGGATTATAATTTGACTTGAGCTCAGGCATACTTTCTTTTAAAACTTTTCTTCCAATTTCCCCAAAAATGTCTCCAATAAATAAAATTTTCAAAAATTTTTCTTCCTCTCAAAATACGGGAAGCGTTTTCACGCTTCCCGAATAAAACTATTTTGCATATTCAACTGCTCGAGTCTCCCTGATAATATGAACCTTAATTTGTCCGGGATACTCCATCTCGTTTTCAATACGTTTTACTATATCTCTTGCCACCATAGTCATATCATCATCGGAAACCATTTCAGGTTTAACCATGATACGAACTTCGCGTCCTGCCTGGATGGCATAGGATTTTTCAACTTCAGGTAACGAATCTGCTATTTCTTCTAATTTTTGCAGTCTCTTTACATAGGTTTCGAGGGTCTCACGTCTTGCGCCCGGTCTTGCTCCGGAAACAGCATCTGCCGCCTGAACCAGAACAGCGATTATCGAATTTGCTTCAATATCGCCATGGTGAGCCATTACAGCATGTATGACCTCTTCGCTTTCCTTGTATTTTCTGCAAATCTCGGCACCTATGGAAACATGAGTGCCTTCGAC
>Ga0134103_1001994_pt1 | contig 16991 bp, 4 predicted proteins | sample 14_taG_2_FD_94445 | JGI IMG/M metagenome (GOLD analysis project Ga0134103, IMG submission 94445) | Switchgrass degrading microbial communities from high solid loading bioreactors in New Hampshire, USA - 14_58_20_212_A1 metaG | ecosystem: Engineered > Bioreactor > Semi-continuous > Anaerobic >...
ATTTCGACGGGATAAACTCCAGGTTGAATCTGGCCTTGCCGGCAAGACTCTGGGGCAGGTCTGATGTAAGAACAACCGAGAGTTCAACACCGCCCGGCTCCGGTTTAGCTATAATATTATACGTATAACTTCCGCCGGGAGCACCGCTATTGAAAGACATCGATACAGTGGCAGTGTTGGTTGCCGTGTCAAAGGTTCTTCTTACACGGGAAGGTGCAGGAGTTGCGTCCCACTGTTCAGGTGTCGGCAGATAATGGATATCACCGTTGGTGGCTATACGATATCCATGAAGGAGCAGTTCTATTCCGCTCATGTGCTGATCTCCGAAGACTCCGGAGAAAGTGTTGGTATACATAATTACGTTGAAGGCATTGGATCCAACTGTGGTCAGGTACCTGTTATCACCATGGCTGGGATCGCTCAATACCATAGTAAAGTTTTCGTCATATTCCCCTGTGTCTGCAACTGCAACGATGGAACCGAACGGTACCATGGTGAACAACATCGCAAGGCTTAAGAGAATAGCAACTATTCTTTTCCGTGCTTTCATTACTGTACATCCTTTCTTTAAATTTTTCACTTTTAAGGAGCGTTTTTTGTGCGTTCATTGCTGTATCTTATAAGCCGCCGGAACTTGTTTGCTTAGATTAACCGCTGAATACTGATTGATTGCTTTAATGCCTAAACTGGAAGCATGGATATTATCCGAGAATCAATGGCAGGGAGGACTATTGATGTCTTACTCATCAGACATGCCTTAATCAGAGCTCTGTTGGGTGCTACGCCTAATTCGGCACGAGTAACAGAAATAGTACTTGATCTATTCTTAACGCCCTCAACATACAGGTCTTGAGCCACATTATAACAGATACCGCTAAAGCAAAGCTTTACGCTGTCCGGTTCGGTAAATGCCACTGTCGGCTGCGCCTGCGGAGCCTCACGCTGAAATTGGCAAACTGATTGATAATCCTCGGTACCATGAAAGGACCGACAGTGGCCACCTTCTCTCTTCGTCAATGTATACATTGGCGATACTGCTTAGGAAATTACTCTCGCCTGTCCACTGAAGCCCGTTACCGGTAAAGGTAAATTTTACGTATGCCTGTTCGTAATCAAAATAGATGCCACCCTATGGAGGTGTTATACCTTTACTGCTTCTAATATAATACCCGATGTTTTCTCTGTACCCATGCCGCGCCGCTGTCTGAATCTACATATTTTATGCAGCTGTCTGTATCATCCACGGTTAGCAGATTCAATTGTAATCCGGATTTTTTTCTCTCCTTTAATAACCGTGGTATTGCTTCTGGGCGCGCTATAACCTTAATAGTGCCGTGGCCGTTTTCTTACGCTGTAAATAAGCATACGTCGGTAGTTATCGGTACAGCAGAGGACAAATGCGTTGCTGTCTAAGCGGCCTCAGTTGAAATACAATATCTTGTACATAACAACAGCTGCCTGAGCTCTTGTAACATTTCCTTTCGGATTAAGAATGCCATCGTATCCCACTATAATATCTTCGCTTACCATCTCTTTTACAGCATTTAAAGCATAACCAGCTATTTCGTTGACGTCCCGGAACTGGCTTAAATCAGCGCCAGAACCATCCAGTTCTTTTCCTGCAACTTTCATTGCTCTTGAAACGAGACACATCATATCCTGTCTCGTTATGCTCTCTCTGGGATTGAACTTGTTATTTCCGTCTCCAGCGGCAATTCCAAGTTTCCTTGCAATTCCTACTTCTTTATAAAAATGGTCTGATGGAACTACGTCATCAAAATTACTGTCCACTTCAGCCGTCAATTTCAGTGTTCTGACCAACAGACATACAAAGTCAGCTCTTGTGATGTTAAGGCCAGGACTGTATGTTGTTTCTGAGGTTCCGGCAATGATACCCAGAGTTGCGAGATGTTCAATATACATCCTTGCCCATTCGAAACCTGCCAGGTCATTGAAGGTCTTAATTTTTACATTGTTTTCGTAGACGGTAGCTTTCAGTTTTGAATCCAGGGCTTTAGTGGAAACAACCTTCAAATTCGCATTTCCCTGAGCTTTTCCCTTGAAAACTACTGTACAGAGTGCCACATTACCGTTTTCGCCTGCTTTTTTACCTATTTTTGTAAAAGCTATGGTTAATTCTCCATTTTCGTTCTTCGGAGTAATAAAGAATCCGTCCAGCTTCGATTCGGCTTTAACCATCTCTACAATGTTGGGGTCATATGATATCACAGCTTCATATGCATAGAGATCCTTGAGATTTTGACCGTTAAAAGTAATTACAAATTCTTCACCAGGCGAAACAGTTTCTTTAATTTGACTTAAGACAAAGCGAGTCTCTTCCTCGGCGAGAACCTCCCCGGTTAAACAAATCATCATAGCTGCAATCAGCAGCAAACTAACTAATATCATTCTTCTTTTTTTCATAGTAACCTCCTTATCTTGTAGACCTGAGAATGGTAAGAAGTCTTACCATTCTCAAGTCTCACTAATAAACTAGTCTGGTATTCTGTTTGCTATAAATGCAAGATCTTCTATATCTACTTTATTGTCCTTATTTATATCAGCTATCTTTGCCACTGCCCAGTTTTCGCTGTCAGAGGTCGCTCCATAGTAGTATGCGATTAAGGCAAGGTCTCCGATATCAATAGTTGAAGAATTATTCAGATCTCCGGTAGTCGGTGTTATTACCGATGCCTGGAATGCCTCCATTGCCGCAATCAGCGAATCTTTAGCATTGTCAACTTCTGACTGGCTCGCGCCAGGATCGTCCAAAACGGCTTTAGCTTCATCTATAGCTGCTTTAAAGGCATCCTTATCAGCCTGCCAGTAATTGCCGTTTTCAGTTCCTACTACCGCATTGTTATACAGTTCTTCTGCTTCATTTATGGTTGCCAGCAATGCGCTCTTATCCACTGCTGGTGTGGATCCTTCAACGAATATCGTTATGCTTCCCAGGTTCGGCTGAATTACAGTGCCCTCCGGCATTACGCCAAGTTCCGCATCAGCAATGGATATGGTGCCTAAGGTATTTTCAACACCACTCTTTACCTTGAAGTTGATATTCAATATTGGAGTGATGCTGCCTGTTACACCACCGACATTAGCTGCGATAATTCTGACAAAGCCGGTTCCGGAATCTTCAGCTCTGAGGACTTTTATATCCTCGTCAGCGCTTGCCGTACTGATATACTCAAATATTGCCGGGTCATAACTCAATGTCAGATCCTCTGCATATACACTCTGGCTGACAGAGTCAAGGCTAATCGTAACCGTAAACTCCGAACCAGGCTGTACACTTCCGGCTCCGGTAATTGACGCTGTCGGTTTTACAAATACAAGAGCGTTTATCGCTGCCTGCAAGTTTGCAACAGCGCTGTCTACATCTGCCTGTTGTGCATTAGGATCGGATTCCACGGCTATCGCGCTGGCTAATGCGGCCTGCAGGTTTGCCCACGACTCTGCTGTGTATTTTGACTCGTCCAAAGCCTGAGCTTCAATTATCAGCGCCGATAAAGCCGTCTTATCAACAGGAAGCGGGAGATAAGACACTGCAGTAGTGTGGAAATAATCAAACATTACATCAAGATCCGTACTTGTTCCCGAACCATTGATGCAGATAAAACCGGTCTTGACATTGGTGAAATTGAGAGTATACGTGGTTCCTACCTGAGTAAAGTTTTCTCCGTCAGTGGAGTAGTAACATGTATACTGGTTTCCGTTCTTTACCATTCTGAACCACAGGGTATTATTGCTGCCTACTACATTTCCGTTTATACTGGTTGCCTGAGGAGAACCGTTGACTTCTCTGCAGACCTGTATGATCGTACTGTTGGAGCCTGTAGCTTCCCATTCCAATTTGATGTAATTATCCATATCCTGGTAAGCGATCAGGCCTCCCTGCTGATATGGTACATGAGGTCTGACAGAACATATGATCTTTGTTTCTATGGTCCAGTCGCCAGGGGCATCCTGAAGCAGTATGTTCTTTGCGTCGGTGCTGCCCTGATAAATATCGCCTGCTCTTGGGCTGATTGTCATAAATCCGGGATTTGAAGTAAGGCTCCAGGTTGAAGGATCTTCGTTTACCCAATGCCATAGCGCTGTATTCAATGTGGGTTCGTCAAATTCGTCATTACCGTACATACTATTACTGAAGTTAACTGTATAAATCAGCTGAGACCCTTCGTGCCCTATCAGGACCCTGGCTTGTCCCGGAACAGCATTCGCCTGAATAATTTCAACCGGCGCATTAGGATCATTCGGCACTACGGTTACTACAGGAATTCCCTCCGGGATGTATACATTGTATTTATATGTGTCGGGGCTGAATCCGCTAACCTGTATTCCGTTGACTCTCAGGCTTTTCAGTGTTGAATCGACATTAAAGTTTATGGTATATGTAGTCTTCGCGCCTCCAGCCGTAACTTCGATGATGGCTTGTCCCGGTACCGACGATGCCTGGATTATGTTGACCGAAGCGCCAGGATCGCTGGGTTCAGCAGTAACCTGAGGAGTTGAACCATATGGTACTGTCATGTCATAAACCAGATTATCGGGACTGAAACCGGCAACCGGTACCCCATCTACTTTCAGACTGCTTAACGAAGTATCCACACTGAAGTTAATGATGTAAGTAGTTTGTCTGGACCCGTCACTTGAAGAGACTGTTATAACAGCTTTTCCGGGAAGTTCTGTAACTTGGGATATCGTAACCGTTGAATTTTCATTCATGGCTGTTGCTGTAACCAGAGGCAGTGAACCCGCGGGAACGGCACAATTATATTCACGGATTTCCGGACTGAAACCTGGTAACGGCAAACCGTTAACCGTAATTTGAGTCAATGACGCTTCTGTATCAACCAGTTCATTAACAGCCTGTGTCAACGCATTTAACGCATTCTTCGCGTTATTGTATCCATTAAGATCATAAATTCTTACATTAAGTATATCCTGTGCTACCTGACGAGCCTGAGCATATTTGTTCCAGCTGGCAGGAGTGTAATTATCTTTCATGGCATCGGTCGGAGCCTTCTCCAGCAATTTTCTTATCTCAAACCGCGGTACGCTTCCGATGATGGCATAGTAGGACATTTTTGCAGTATAGTTCGTATTTCCCGAACTGTCAGCTGACATAAAGATATGGGCACCTTTGTTGGAATTGAAGGTCTGCGAATCGTTGACTCCGTCAAGCATATACATTACCAGTTTACCGCCGTTCGCTTTGCTGTTTTCAAGAAGGAAATCAAACTGATCAGCCAGCCAGTCAGCCTGTTCTCTCTGGATCTCAGGCCGATTTGCCATAGCAGCCGTCCAGCCGTCTCTTACTATAGCGACTTGTGCGTTAGGTGTATTTTGCCATGCATTCCAGGTCCAAGCCGGATTTTTTGATCCATCTGGCAAATAATATGGCAAAACATCAGGGCTATAATTCGGGTTAGGTATATAGTCAGAACGGGTATCTGATTCTGTCGTCTGGATCTCATCGCATATTTCCGCATATCTGTTATACATATCTTTGAAAACATTAAGATCCAGCGAAGTAGCGTTCCTGTTTTGCAGACCTATAACAAAAGGTACGCCTTCTTCTTTCAGCATCTGATAGATAGGCCGCAGCATAATAATGTTGGAAGTGAGTTTTGGCTCATATTCCTTGTTTGCGTCAAAGAAGTCATTGTAAACCAGAGTCAGTCCCAGGTCATACAGTTTATTGTACTTTGCGGCCGATGCAAATGCCTGTCTTACCCAGACTGTCTCTTCCCAAAGTCTTTCTTCTCTGTCGGCAATATCCGGCCTCTTGAAAATACGACCCCAACGGCTTTCCTGATAGTCGTTTTCATTACGGAGAAAACCTGTGAAGTCATCAAGAGCTTCATTGACAACGTCCCATGAATAGATTATGTCCTTGTAGGGAGCGAATCTTTCAAATACCTTTTGAACGTAAGAATCGATTCTGGCAAGCATTACTTCCTTGCTGGCCCAGGGTCTGTTGTTTGAGAAACCTTCATGGAAGAATGCTTCAGGCTGCTGACTGAGATTGTGCCAGAAAAGAGTATGGCATTTCACCTTTACTTGATCTTCCGGTGCACGGGTCGCGTTTAAAGCTCTTACCTGGTTCAGGAAATTAATCTGCTGACTGGTGGAGTTAAGAAAGATGGTGGTATTGGCTTCAAAAAGCCTTTGTTCTTCCTCAGGTGTAATAACACCGTCAGCATAAACTTCGTTATAAACCGTGTTGTAATTGGAAGCTGCCGCGTTAAGGTCCAGGAGGCTTGATGGTTTGAATTCATTGGATGGAGCCCAAATATTGTAATGATGATGCATCATGTCTCTGTTGTTTCCGAAGAAACTGCTTAAACTATGAAAAGCTCCAAACATGAAATAGTCTTCAAAAACCTTGTATAATGACGGCAGTTCAGGCTGAAAATCTGCAAAAGCAGGTTGAACAAATAAGGTCATTATGATCGTAATAATCAGGAATATGGCAGTTACCTTTTTAACCATGTTCTGATACCTCTTTCTTGCATAAATGAAATTTTATGTCAGTTCGATGGCCAATGAAGGCAGAGCCCCATAAAGGCTCTGCCTTTTAAATATGTTAATCCGACATTCTGGCAGCTATGAAGGCAAGATCTTCAATGTCTACCTTATTGTCTTTATTAAAGTCAGCAACTTTGGCTACTGCCCAGTCTTCATCATCAGAATTCTTACCATAGTAGTACGCTACTATTGCAAGATCTCCTACATCGATTGCTGAGGAGTCATTAAGGTCTCCGGTAGTCGGTGTAATTACGGATGCCACAAATTCTGCTTTTGCTGCATTCAGCGCATCAACGGCATTGTCAACCTCTGTCTGTGTTGCATCTACATCTTCATATACAGCTTTTGCCGCATCTATGGCTGCTTTGAAAGCATCCTTGTCAGCCTGACGGTAATTACCGTTTTCGGTTCCAACCACCGCATTGTTGTACAATTCCTCTGCTTCATCAATGGCTGCCTTCAATGCGCTCTTGTCTACAATCGGAGCAACCGAACCGACAGTAATTGTCTTACTGCTTAAACCGGCATTAACAGATGTAGCTTCTGGCATTAAACCGAGTTTAGCCTTGATGACAGAGATAGTGCTGGATACGCCCTGTACGCCGCTCTTAACTTTGAAGTTAACATTCAGAACAGGTACATTGCTTCCGTTTACACCGCCGATATTGGCAGCGATTATCCTAACCGTGCCATCTGAAGTCTCGCTTCTGAGGATATTGATGTTTTCATCAGCGCTTGTTGTGTCGATATATTCAAATACCTGCGGATCATAGCTTATTGTAATATCCTCCGCGTATACATTCTTGGTTGCAGTGTCAAGGCTGATTCCTACCGTGAACTCTGATTCGGGCTCTACGTTGTCGCTTCCGGTCAAAACGGTAACAGGCTGCAATCCCCTTACAGTTACAGTAATTGGTTCTGATACTGAGGTCCTTTCACCGTCAGTAATGATAACCTTAAGGGTTATTTCTTTGTCCATAAGAGGACGTGTAACCTTACCGTCTTTTGAAATGACATCCGGATCGCTGCACTCAACCGATACGCTGTATCCATGCGGAACCGGAGCAAATTCGATATCCGAGGAGATTACAGCAGGAATATCCTCAGAAACATACTTCATGACGTTGTCAGCAGCATACTGTAACATCTCCTGATAAGTCATCTGTTGTACACCATTGATACTGGTCACAGCAAGGTATTCAATGTAGGTATTCATAGGTGTACTGTCAGAGTTCTGTGTCGCAAACAGACCAATCTTTGGATCCCTATAATTGGCGGTTATCGTAGAGAGCTGAGTATAGTTCAGGCCATCCTGAGAAACCGAAATAGTGTATGTATTTCCATCCTTCTTAATCCTGTGGTACAAGGTAACAGTACCGTCCGCAGCTGCCCTGGCATTACCGCTGCCGGTAGCGCTGAAGGAACCATTGGTTTCTATTCCTGGCTCATATCTTAGTGAGCTCTCCTGGCAGTTGGCTCTGATATAGTTGTCCTCATCCTGCCATACCAGAAGCATTGCTTGCTGGTAGTTGGCGGTAGGCACATGCGGATAGAATACCTTAGCTATAACTTCCCAGTCACCTAATGCAGGCTGTACGAAGACGTTCTCCCATGCGGCTCCGGTACCATAAATATCATAGCGCTGGGTAGGAAGTCTCAAACCAAAGCCCTTCTCAATGGAATAAGCATTTTTATTCTCACGGAGAACCGTCCAGTTGGAATTCATATCTCCGTCAGCAAAGTAATCTGATAACGGAACTGAATTAAAGTTAATGGTGTAGGTCGTGCTTGCAATAGGAGATGATACTGTGACAGTTGCTATGCCAGTTGGGGCAGTTAACTGTTTATAGGTAATGTTGTATGCCGGATTACTGCTGATAGCCGTAATAACCGGAACATTTGTCTCGCCTTGCTCTACTGGCACACTGTAATCAAATACTTCCGGATCGAATCCGGCCAGCGGCACACCGTCAATCGAAATTGAAGACAGTCTCGGATACAATTCGGCCTTATCATATACGGAGAGCTTTTCGAATGTAACGTTAACAGGAGCCGCTTCAGTATTTCCGTTGTTAGCAAATAAACCGATCTGCGGCAGTGCGTACGCAGCAGTGATTTTTGTGCCGAATGTGGTCCAATTGACTCCATCCTGCGAATACATGAATGTATATGTATCTCCTTCTTTGACGATCTGGAAGTAAAGTTCTGTCAAAGAAGCCAGTGTTGCCGAATTGGACTGAGTCTGGGCTCCGTTTACAACGTTATAAACCCTGAGCACATTGGTTGATCCGGATGTAGGCCTCTCATACACGAATCTGATGTAATTATTATCGTCATCGTATATAATGAGACCTGCCTGCTGGTTGCTTTCAGATGGCGCCGGGTTGAATTTCACCTTGACTTGAGCAACCCATTCTCCCAAAGCCGGAATCATAAACACGTTCTTAGGCTGAGCCTCCGGATTCGAGAATGCACCTTTCTCGGTTGTAATGGTTAAACCTGCCTCGCCGAATGACGCATTCTCATTTTTAGCGTTAAAGTACCAACCCTTGGCAAGTGCTGCAGATTCACCTTCCTTAAAGTCAGTACTTACCGGTTTACAGCCAACACCTACACGATAAATAACCTCTGCTTGGGTCTCCCTGTTGTAAGACCGGAACACCTTAACACCCGGGATTGACTCAAGTTCGTCTACAACTTCAATTTCGATGGCCTCATCTGAACTGACTGCTTGAATGTCGGGAATATCTGTTGTACCTGCCGGTACCTCAATGGAATAATTAAATCTGTTCCTACTGAAGTTGGGGATAGATTGACCATCTACGGTGATATTGTCTATGTATGCCGTGGTCAGCACATCTGTATTTACTGACAAATTAATCCTATAGGTTTTTACTACTCCGTCCTTGTCAAACTTCACTTCTGCCACACCATTCGGAGCAGTCGGCTGTGTAATTGTAATTCCTATATTTTCATCGCTGGCCGATGCCGTTACCCTAAGGGGTTTACTTGAATAATAAGGATATTGATAGCTTAATTCATAGAGGTCATAATCACAAATTCCATTAGCGTTGGTTGACCTTACCGGCGTAGTGGGCAGTGTCAAAGGTATCCCTTCTACGAATATCTCTACTTTCGGAGGAGCAACGTATTCTATGTCCTTCGTATCCGAACTGAATCCCAGGCCTATCAGATCAAACAGATTGCCGGAACCACCTTCGGCTACGAGGAAGATTGCATGCTTCTTATCCAGGTTATCTACAAACTGTGAAACATCCACAGAGAATTTTGACACAACCTGCTCAGAACCGGCGGGAACATTTATTTCACCGATTTTTATACCCTTCCAGGTATCATTTGCCCATGGGCCGTCCAACCAAACGTTGATCTTAAAGGCATTTGTCGTCCTTGGTGTGAGGAACAGGTTAAACTTCGTATTGTTTCCGGGTTTTGTTCCTTCAAAAGGTTTGAGACCCCATTTGCTTGCCGTTTCGGCATCAAGTCCGCCAAATCCGAAATACTTAAACCCTATGATATGACCGTTCTGGACATTTGTAATAGGCATGTTATTATCCCAGATGTCGAATGAATCCTGCAGGGTATTGGGATTTGAGAAATAACATGCATATCCGGCCGAATAGTACTTGTAGGGATCAAGGCCGAATACTTCGAAGCCTTCCGATGTTACTTCGGCTCCGGTATATACATATCCCCTGCTGTCCTTGGCGGTCCATGTATTATCCTCCGAATACGGGTCAAATGCCCGGATTACAACTTTTCCGCCCTCTGCTACCGGTTTTTCATCCCAGGTGATCTTGACCGGAGCTACCATAGGTTGACGTGCATATCCATAGCCTCTGGGCGGTCTGTGATAGAACACATACCAGTTACCATTTATCTCCAGCAGACTACCATGTGTATTATGGGCTGAATTACTTGTGGTTAATGCAGTTCCGTTCTGGTTCGGTACCGGTGCGCGGGAGTCTACAAGTACACCGCCACTTCTCCAGGGTCCGAGAGGAGTGTCGCCATAAGCGTATCTCAAAGCGGAGTTGGTGCTGGAAAGCCCATAGTCTGGTCCTGAATATCCGCTGTAAATCATAATGTATTTATTCCCGACTTTTCGTATAGAAGAAGCTTCGAAAAAGTTGAATGAAGTGATATCTTCATCAGGATATATGTACGGATATGTGGTTCCTGCCGGGTCATTTATTTGTCCGTAACTCGAACTGCAAGGAATAAAATACTGTATAGCCTGGGTACCGGGTCTTACCGAATACATTGTGTTCTGATCCAATTCACATACCCATGATTTTTCGTTGCTTCCGGCATATCCCCAGTATGCATATGCCCTGAAACCAATCTCATAATCAGGATCATTTGGATCATCAATATATTCAATCCATACAGCCGGGTCAAATCCCAGGATACTACCTGGTACCGTCCTTGTTCCGTCTTCTGTCATGTTGATGGGTGTATAAGGACCGTCCGGTCTGTCTGATTTACACACCATGGCTATTCTGTTGGCACCACGGCAGTGAGGATACAGATAGTATTCCTTCGTTCCGTCTCTTCTTCTGACCTCAACAACATCCGGTGCATAGAAGACATCCCACTGGCCGTTTATATAGTACTTGAAGACCGAACCCTCGTCACGCCAGTTGGTCAAGTCCTCCACCGGGGCAGACCAAGCTCTTATGTCGGGTCCGCAATAGCTGTTATATCTGACATCATGTGAACCAAAAATATAGGCACGATATTTTCCCGGATTATCGGGATCCTCAAATACTTTCGGTTCTCCGTCAGGTAAATGTTCCCAAAGCGGCAAATACGGATTCACAGCCGATACTTCTATGGCAGGCATTAAACTCATAATGACTGCCAATACCAGGATAAGCGACAGAATCTTACTGCTTTTTCTCATCTTATTCTAATCATCCCTTCATATGTTTTATGTCTCCGCTCATTACGGAGCAAATACTTGATACTCCATTGTCCCAATGTTGTTTAAGATGTTGTTGCAAACTAATAGCAGTATCCTGTCGTTGTGTGGGGCTAAGGAAACTACGATGCTCTCCTGATCAGAAATCATAGTTTTTTTATTTAACAGTATGGGGATGGGAACATCCCCATACCGTTTAACAAAAGGATTAATAGAGCAATACTCTGTAAGCTATGAATGCAAGATCTTCAATGTCAATGATGCCGTCTTTGTTTATATCCGCTGCCTTGATTGCATCCCAGTATTCATAGGATGAATCTTTACCATAGTAGTACGCGGCTATGGCAAGGTCTCCTATATCGATTGACGAAGAATTGTTAAGGTCTCCGGTAGCAGGTGTGATTACCGATGCCTCAAATGCTTCGATTGCTTCATTCAGAGCAGTTACAGCAGCGTCAACCTCTGACTGACTTGCATCGGGATCTTCATATACAACTTTTGCCGCATCTATGGCTACCTTGAACCTATCCTTGTCAACCTGCAGGTAGCAGCCGTTTTCATATCCTACAACAGCACTGTCGTACAGAGTTTCTGCGGCTGTTATAGCTGCCTGCAATGCGCTCTTGTTAACGCCTGGCACAGGAATCTTGGATCCTTCGAATGTCTGTCTGGCAGCTGCCAGTGCAGCTACAGCATTATCAACTTCGGCCTGTGTCGCATACGGATTATCGTATACGCTCTGGGCCGCGTTAATTGCTGCCAGGAATGCTGCTTTAGCTTCCGGAGGATACATGCCAGGTTCATTACCTTCGGGAGCGCTGTCATACAGGGCCTGTGCCGCCTGTATAGCCGCCAATAATGCAGATTTGTCCGCAGGAGCAAGTACATTGATGGTTATGCTGCCTAAACCAGCATCAACAATGACGCCTCCGGGCATTATACCAAGTTTGCCTTTGATAACCGAGATAATGCTTGAAACGCCTTGTACTCCGCTCTTTACTTTGAATTTGGCATTCATGAGCTGTACATCGTTGCCGTTGATACCACCAACATTGGCAGCGAGTATTCTCACAGTACCATCTGAAGTCTCGTTTCTGAGGATCTTTATGTCATCATTAGCGGCTGTTGTGCCTATATATTCAAGTATCTGAGGATCATAGCTTAAAGCGATATCTTCTGCGTATACGTCCTGTGAAACAGTATCGATGAACAATTGTACAGTAAACTCTTCTTCAGGCAGTACAGCAGATTGGTCAGAAGGCAATGCCAGATTAACTTTAGGCTGTATTGCTTTTACAATTACAGGAATGTTATCAGAAGTTGCGGATCTGTCGGTGCCTTCCTCAGTAATGACAACTCTCAGTGTCACTTCTTTATCGTTGGCAACAGGACGTGTAACCTTGCCGTCTTCAGAAATCACACTAGGGTCGCTGCATATTATCGATGCTTTGTAACCATGCGGAACCGGAGCAAGTTGGATATCCGAGGATATCTCAGAAGGAATATCTGCAGCAACATACTTCATGACATTGTTAACTGCATCCTGCAGCATCTCCTGATATGACTTCTGCTGTACACCGTTAAGCTCGGTTACGGTAATGTATTCGAAGTAAGTATTCATCTGCGTTCCGGCATTGTTCATGGTTGCGAACATACCCAGCTTAGGATTCTTAAAGTTGGCTGTTATCGTAGCGAGTTGAGTATAGTTCAGGCCATCCTGAGAAACTGAAATAGTATACGTATTTCCTTCCTTCTTGATCCTGTGATACAGGGTGACGGTGCCATCCGCAGCTGCCCTGGCATTACCACCGCCTGAAGCGCTGAAGGAACCATTGGTTTCTATTCCTGGCTCATATCTCAGTGAGCTCTCCTGGCAGTTAGCTCTAATATAGTTATCCTCGTCCTGCCATACCAGAAGCATTGCCTGCTGGTAGTTGGCGGTAGGTACATGCGGATAGAATACCTTAGCAACCACTTCCCAATTACCTAAAGCAGACTGGACGAATACGTTTTCCCATGCGCCTCCAGTTCCATAAATATCATAACGCTGGGTAGGAAGTCTCAAACCAAAACCTTTATCTATGGAATAAGTATTCTTGTTCTCACGAAGAACTGTCCAGTTGGAATTCATATCTCCGTCAGCAAAGTAGTCTGAAATAGGAACTGTATTGAAGTTGATGCTATAGGTCGTGCTTGAAACAGGTGAATATACTGTAACTGTTGCCGTACCCATTGGCGCAGTTAATTGCTTATATTCTATGATATAATCCGGATTAGCGGCGGTAGCTGTAATAACCGGTATCTTGGTGGAATCCGGGTCTATCTCTATGTTGTAGTCAAATACTTCCGGATCGAATTCGGCCAATGGTACACCATCAATGGATATTGAGGACAGTCTCGGATATAATTCGGACAACTCGAATATTGAAAGCTTTTCGAATGTAACATTAATAGGAGCAGCACTGGTGTCTCCGTTAGTAGCATACAATCCTATCCGCGGCAGCACATATACAGCAGTAATGGTGCCAAAGGTAGTCCAGTTGGTTCCGTTCTGAGAATACTTGAAGGTATATGTATTGCCATTCTTGACAATCTGGAGGTAAATACTGGAAGCCGAAGCCAGGTTTGCAGAATAGGACTGTGTCTCGGAACCATTCACCACATTATAAACCCTTACCACATTGATCGATCCGGATGTAGGACGCCCATATACGAATCTGATGTAATTATTGTCATCATCGTATATAATGAGTCCGCCCTGCTGGTTGCTTGCGTTTGGTATCGGGTCAAACTTGACCTCAGTCTGTGCAACCCAATTACCCATAGCTGACATCATAAATACGTTCTTCGGTTTGGCATCCGGGTTGGAGAAGGCGCCTCTTTCAGTCGTGATGGTCAATCCTGCTTCACCAAATACCGCATTGTCATTCTTGTTAATAAATGACCATCCCTTATCCAGCGCTGCCGATTCACCTTCCTTAAAGTCAGTTTCAACCGGCCTGCAACCAACGCCTACCCGATATGTAACAACCGCACCGGTTAGTTTGTTTTCACAACGGATAACTTTTATTCCAGGTATCGACGTAAGTTCCTGTTCAATTGTAATTTCAAGATCATCATTTGAACTTACAGGTTGAATAACCGGAACTTCAGAACCTACGGGTACTTCTATGGAATAAGTCAAGGTGTCATTCTTGAAGTTTGGTATAGGAGTTCCGTTTACTGTTATATTATCAAGATAAGGACTTGATACAACGTAAACAACGAACTCGCCGGAAGCTGACTCTCCGTTATATGTTACCGTTGCAGTAATTGTTGCAACACCAGGTCCTACAGTTCTTATAACGCCGTTCTCATCGACAGAAACAACCGATGGACGATTGGACTTATAGGAAATGGTCATGCCTTCAGGGAATGGCGTGCTTTGTTTACGTTTAACAAGACTGCTCTGTTGTTTGATGATATAGCCATAGAGACTTTCATCGTTCATTGCCACAGTAATCTTAGGATTAACAATTTTACCCTTGTTGAATATCAAACGTTCTTCTACTCCTAATTCTTCATCGCCTTCCTGGCTGGGCTTAGCAGTAACTACTTTCGGAACAATTTTCATTGATCCGGAAACATTAATCCTGCCCGTAAGAGGAACATCTGCGCTGTTAGGGCCAACCTGGATTTCATAAAGCCCGGTGTCTACTATGAAACGATCCTCTTCTTCATTATAGAAGGCCAGATCCGGAATCTTTACTTCCAGAGTAACGGTCTTTGTTTCTCCGGGTTCAAGCTCGATCTTCTTAAATCCAAACAGACGTTTTATTGGTCTCTTGAGTTCAGCCGGCGCTTCGGGCTGTGCAACGTAAAGCTGTGTTGTTTCCTTACCCTTTACGGTGCCGGTATTGGTGACATCAAACGAAACCGTGATGGTGTCATTAGCGTCAAATTCTGTTGCTTCCGAACCATTCTTCTCAATCTTCAGATTTGAATATTTGAATGTAGTAAAACTAAGTCCGTAACCAAAAGGATATTGAGGAGTTCCGGTAAAGTACATATAGGTTCTTCCCTGTTTGCCTTCGGACGGGAGAAGATCATAGTCATAAACGTCAGGAATATCGGATTCTCCGGTATTGTTCACATTCTTATACCATGTGTCAGCAAGTTTACCGGAAGGATTGACTTTACCTGTGATAACATCCCCGAATCCGGTTTTGCGGAATCCCTGATAGCTGGACCAGAGAATAGCGGCTACATCATTTTCAAAGGTTGATACCTGCATAGGTCCGCAGGTTTCCATACAAGCTATAGTCTTTGGATTGATTTTGCCGACATTGGAGATCAGCTGTGCTTGTCCGTTAGGCAGAATGATGCTGGAACGATCTCCGTCTTCTCTGGAATATTCCTGAGGAGTTCCAACAACTACGATAACAACATCTGCAGCGGCAATTGTTGCCTGGTCTTCTGCAGTGATGGTATACGAACTGGACGAGGTTGAATTACCGTAGCTTGTGAGATAGGTGAAAGTTGCGTTCGGATTGATTTCCTGTATATTGCTTACTATCCTGTCACGGATGAGGATACGGTTGGTGTTATTGTTCTGACCTGCAGAATAGAGTCCCAAGTATGAGTTCGTCTGCCATGCACCTACGATAACTACTTTGTATTCTCCTGATGCCGGGATCTTAAGCGGCAGAATCTTTTCTTCAGAACCGGCAGGTGCTTCGTTCTTTAACATGACAACGCCTTCGGCATTCACGTCTTCAATTAATTTCAGACGTTCTGGTGTCTGCCAGCCAATGCTGCCTGTCTGCTGTGCAACGCGTGCAGCAGCTTCCTTCGTATGGATATTATCGCTGTCCCATTCACCCAGTTCCATACGGGATGTCATCAGACGATGCAATGATATATCCAGTTGATTTTCGGTAAATCTGCCTTTATCGGTCTGAACAGCCTGTTCAATCATTTGCGGCATCAAACTTCTATAGCTGTTTGAACCACTGCCATGACCGCCGTTACACTCAAGATCTGTGCCGTGAGCCATAGCTTGTGAGAATTGCTCAACTATGGTAAGCACTTTGCCTGTGTATGGGTTAATGAAATTATGTCTCGATATTGTTGCAACCGAGTCACAGTCGCCGGTTACGTGTCCGGAAAAACCATAGGTCTGACGCAGCAGTGTATCGATTAAATAACTGCTCCAGGTACTGGGATCCCCATTCAGAGTGCTGTACGCTGTCATAATGGAGGATACATCTGCAGCCTGGATAATGTTACGATAAGGCGCAGCATAGTATTCCCTCAGTGCACGCAGGGAAGTTACTGCACCACCGTTGAGACGGTTATTTTCACTGTTATTTGCTACATAATGCTTGAGTGTTGTATTAACTTTACGACGACCGGCCGGGTCCAGAAGATTACCGTTTCTGTCCATGCCCTGCATACCCTGTACAAAAGCAGCTCCTAACTGGGACTGGAGATAAACGTCCTCAGAATAGGATTCTTCATTGCGGCCCCAGCG
>Ga0134103_1002006_pt1 | contig 16899 bp, 14 predicted proteins | sample 14_taG_2_FD_94445 | JGI IMG/M metagenome (GOLD analysis project Ga0134103, IMG submission 94445) | Switchgrass degrading microbial communities from high solid loading bioreactors in New Hampshire, USA - 14_58_20_212_A1 metaG | ecosystem: Engineered > Bioreactor > Semi-continuous > Anaerobic >...
ACCATGTATGTGCATTACAGCGTGGGCAATTCTGTCATCGCCTTTGCATTCTTCAGGAGCATAATCGCTATTAAGAATAATGCTGTCGGCTTTGACATTAAACGCTTTTTCATAAAATGAAATCGCTTCCTTGCAGTTGCCATTAAAATGTAAATGTGGTATAAGCATAATCTTCCCCCTTCCGGCAACTTCGAATAACAAATCGAGTTGCCGTTAATGTCATTAAAATAGCCCAACACCCTATTATTCTCCAAATTATAGCAAATCTCCTTTTTATATGTTCATCTTAATGCTAATCATAGCCGTTAACCTATGCAACAAAAGCTGTCATTTATCAGGTAAGGATTTTGCTTCTTCACTTATCAGAAATGTTCCACTTGGTAAACAGACCGTTGCCATTGGTTTTGCCGTCACTTTTTTCTGCCAATATACATTAAATGCTCTGAAAAACTTAGTAAATCCTCACGTTCACAGACCCTTTCTGCAAGGTCGAGCCACTTGTCAATAACCTCTTGAGATTGCGCCTTAATGCTCTCTTCGCAAGGGCCTAAGATACTTTCCTGTCCAAAGAAATGAAGCTTTTCAAGCGGAAACCGTGCCATTAAGGGCAAGATATCCTTGTGTCTGTAAAAGTAGCTTTGAGTAAAACTGTCACCCGAAAACGGCAGATCATCTTCAAACAGCTTGTAATGGAATTCCGAATCTTTTTCCAAAATAAGCTGAGGCTCGTATTTCATCGAATAAATAATACCGCCGTAGGATGATATAAACGACACAAAAATTATGCCGTCCTGTTTTAAACACTTAAGGCTTGCATTTATTGCCTTCACTCTGTCGGCTTCTTCTAAAAGATGATACATTGGACCCATCAAAAGAATGTGATCATATTGCTCGTTTATTACGGAATCAACTTCCCTTGCATCCCCGACAAAAGCTTTAAAACTAACACCTTGCACAGCAGCTTGCTCTTTAGCAAATTCTACATTGGCACTTGAAAGGTCAAACAAAGTTACATCACAACCCTTTGCTGCCAGATAAAGCGAATATCGTCCGGGGCCGCCACCAATGTCAAGGACCTTGTCGCCTGGTTTTACATATCGGTTGATATATCTGATAGTCAGCTCAAATTCAAATTGATGTTGCTGTAAGCGTTCCCATTCTACTGCAACACTCTTATCATAGTACTCCTTAACTATTTTTACTTGATCAGGCATTTCTTCATCCTCCTATACTTTACTCAAATATATTGACAAATCGCTGAACATTTTTGTAAAGGTCATGCTTTGTAAAGATCATACTTTTCATCTTCATCGTTATTCTAATCTGCTGTTTTACATTAGCATGCCTATCCTTTAAAATGCAAAAACCCCGCAGGAATCACTCTTATGTGACTCCGCGGGGAAATTCTCCACGTGTAGGGCTTCAGCGCCCCTATGCAGCTCACATCTCGTGGACAATCTTCATCTCACAGGAATGTCTTGCGCGAGAGAGGTTTGTCCTAATATCCTTATTGATGCTTATGCACACTCACAATTTTGGAATATTATTACATAGCAGGGTTTGACTTGTCAAGTACAATTTAATAACTACGCCATTGTCCTTTTATACAGTTCATAAAAATACTGACGTTTTTCAATCAGCTCGTCGAATCTGCCTTGTTCAACAATACGCCCATCTTGAAACACAATAATGTTATCAAATGTCTTGATAGAATCAAGCCGGTGTGTGACAGCTATAACTGTTTTTCCCTCAAGCAAATCCATAACATTTTTCATAACTGCTTCTTCTGTCAGGTTGTCTATTGCTGATGTAGCTTCATCAAATATTACAAGATTCGCTTTTGAAAACCAAAGCCGTGCAAGGGCAAGCTGCTGGCGTTCACCACCTGACAGGCTGACACCTCTTTCGCCAAGCGCAGTGTCCAAGCCACTTTCAAGTTTTGAATACAAGCTCTCCAGACCAGCTTTTCTGATTGCCTCAATCAAAGCAGCATCCGTTACCACATCATCAAAGACAAGGTTTTCGCGCAAAGTTCCGTCAAAGATGGGGGGTTCTTGCGGAAGATAAGCTATATGCTCATAAAAGCTGTTCAGGTTAATTTCACTCAAGTCAAGCCCATCGACCTTGATGTGTCCAGAGTGAGGATGTAATAATCCTACCAATAGTTTTACTGCTGTTGATTTACCTGAACCACTTTCTCCAACAAAGGCTGTTGACTTCCCTTGTTGAATTTCAAGATTGAAACCGCTAAAAATCTCACGCTCATTGTAATTAAATCCTATCCCTGAAAAAGATATATTACCTTTTATTTCAGAAACTTCTATACCTTTTGTTAAGTGAATATCATCTTTTGCATCTAAAAAATCTGTATATCTTGTATACGCAACCAAATCCAGTTTGTACTGGACATAACACACATTGAATATAGCAATGGGTGTATACGCATTATCTACAAGGACGGTTAAGGCTACTATCTCCCCAATAGTCAAAGACTTTGTTATCCAGCCGTATACGATAATACCGATTTTTAAAATGCTGACAAGGATAACAAAAATGGTAAAGAACGCTTCATGAATCAGCTTCATTTTTACTTTTGAACTTACAATTTCGCCGGAAGCTGCTTCTGCTTTTTTAATTTCATGCTCAAAACGGCGGTTTATCCGGAAAACTACCATTTCCATAAAACCACGCACAATGAAATGGTTGAATTTTTCTTCATTCAAAAGAATATTTGCTTTCACCTTGTACAACGCTTTTAACAAAAGATTGGTAACAATGAAAACAATTACATAGCCAAACAATATTGCTGTCATGACTGTGAGATTTATCACAAAAATGAAAACAATACTGAATAGCATTTGCGGAAGCAACTCGCTGGCAAGACGCAGGTAAAAACCAAAAAGAATATTGCTCCCTGCCGCTGCTCCATTTTCAATTCGTTGTATTAACGTGCCCGTACCAATTTTTACATAAGAGAGATAGTCAATGAGAGACATCTTTCTCAGGGCTTTTATTTTTAAGCTCAACTCAATGCCATGTTCCAGTTTACATTCTGGATAATTTTTAAGATAGCACAAAGTATACAGCGCTATTAATGCCGAACCATAAATAACAATGTTTTTGATTGTCAGCGAATTATTCGTAAAGTTATCAATAACTTTTTGAAAATAGCGTGAACTAAAATTTTGTAAAAAAGTCCATGCTAACCCTATCGCAATATTGAGAAATATAATTACCTTGTACTCTCTAACAATGCTTTTTAAATGTTTCATAACCGTACTCCTTTTCATTTTTATATTTAGAAATGAAAAGTACGGTTGAGTCTGGCCGCAATTAATACTTATAGCTCAGTATGGACTGCGGCAGATTTCTCAACCATACTGAGCAGTTACCTCGTTTAATTCTCATAAAGAGTTCACCTTCTTTCTGAAAACTTCATGCCCGCTTTTTTCAGGGTAACTTGCCACCATATGTAAAGCACTGTGACAGTCAGTGGCAGTTAAAGCCAAAAATTTAAATGCTTTCAATGATAAATTGTACCAAATTATTAAAGAATAGAAAAGATTCTACAATTACGTCATCTGGCTCCTTTTATAATAGTACTGGCAAGAATGATTTTGTTGGGATACTTATTACCTGAAAATTTAAAATATCGCATTCTTCATATTTATTCTTCTTATTTATTAATAGGATAATTCGCTGTGTTGTCATCTCTACTTTTTTAATTGGAGCATATCACTAAATCTTCAGGCAGGCATCCATTGATAGCAGAAACAGTTTTTCTCTTGCCGAAATATTTCTCTGCCAGTCCCTTTCATCATAGCTTCCACTTCTCAATATGTCTCCGCTGTATAAAAGCTGAGCAAACTTCACACCGCGGAACTTAGCTGCCGCCGCAAGAGCTGAACATTCCATTTCCACACACTTGCAGCCTTCAGACTTCCTCAAAGCTACCTTTTCAGGTGTTTCTCTGTAAAAAGCATCAGTAGTCCAGGTCTTACATTCTGTATATAAGTATCCTGATTCACTAATAGCCTTTTTGACCGATTCAATCACATCTTCATCAAGCTGAATTTCTCTTGAAGGAGGCATGTAATGATAGGATGTTCCTTCATCCCTTACAGCCTCCACAGGCAGCAGAATATGCCCAGGCTCAATTTCATCAAGAACCCCGCAGCCTCCGCAAGCTATTATTTTCTTAACGCCATATGCCACAACAAATTCCATGATACCAACCGCAATTGGTGCACCTACATATGTATGAAGAAAGCAAATATCCGTTCCCTTATATCTCATTTCATACACCTTTACAGTACCTGTTTCCCATTTTGTACTAAACCGTGACTGCACTCCATCCATCTTACTGTACTTCTCTACAATATCTCCAAAAAAAGTCATTACACAACGTTCAGGAAACTTGATCCCTCGTTTATTACGTCCTGGCTGAATAACAGCAACTTTCTCAGGATCATATTCCAGGATTGGATAATCTCTCTTTAAGAAACTCACAATATTACCCCCAATTTTTCAAGCATGCAATTTATCCTTCAAAATTTCCATGAATATTTCGTCATGCCATTTGTTTTCAACAAAGTAGCTCCGGCTTCTCCTCCCAATTTCCCTAAATCCACATTTTTTGTATGCATTTATTGCAGCTGTATTGCCAGAAAATACTTTCAGCATTATATTATTCAGGTTAAGATATCGGAATCCATAATCTACCAGAAGCTTCACGACCTCTGGACCGTAACCTTTACCCCTGTCTTTAGCCTCACCAATGAACAAGCCTATTTCTGCGCGCTGATGTATATGTTGAATATCAAATAGGGAAGCATTTCCAATAAGCCGGTCTTCGCCTTTTAACACAACCGCATAATTATGCCCGTCTGAAACAAGTCCCTCCAAAATTTTTCTCTCGCTCTCCAGGCTAAAGCATTTTGCTGCTTGGCCTAAATATCTTGTCACCTCAAAATCATTCATCCATCTTGTGTACTGCTCCAAATCATCTAATAACATTGGTGATAAATAGACTTTTTCCCCTATTATTTTGGGAATGTATTTACTCATCAAAACCGCCTCCTTTAAAATGTGAAAATGTTAAATGTGAAAGTACTATTGCTTAACTATGCAAAAACCCCGCAGAATCACTTTTTTAAGTGACTCCGCGGGGAAATTCTCCACGTGTAAGGCCTCTATGCCCCCATGCAGCTCACATCTCACGAACATTCCTCATCTCCACAGGAATACCTCTTGCTTGAGAGAGATTTTTCCCTCTATCCTGCTTGATGCTTATGCATGCTCACCTTTCACAGTATTTTTGCATATATTTTCCATTTTGTCAACAGGTTTTGAAGGAATTCTTGCATATCCTATGTCTTTTATCTTAAATAACTATTGACTGAGATTCTTTTGCATATTAAAATATACCTAACTTGCAGAAATATATATTACTAGCAGAAAGTTACATTGCGTTAAACTATGAATGAAGCCAGATTTTATGCCATATCCTATTAAAGATAGGCATATGGCTTAATTACTATAAAAATAAAAATCTGTGATGCGATGAAGAGAAGAATAAGTTATTGATGTCTTTTACAGAGAACTCCGATAAGCTGAGAAGGAGTAAAGAATAGGTAACCGAAGATGGTCTCAGAGCTTTCGCACCGAATCCTTTTTTAGGGTTTAGGCTGCGACGGGTGCTCCCGTTATAGTGCCAGAGTATAATCAGGATTCATTTATCCTGCCGTACTTGCTGAGGTTGGTGCTGTGAAGCATCAATGAACCGGGGTGGTAACACGAAGTATCATGCTCTCGTCCCCAGGATTGTATCCTGGGGGTGAGAGCTTTTTTAATGTGCATTTTGCTTATATAAATAGTTAAACCAAATCAATTAGAAATGAGGTGCGTTTATGAATGTTTTAATAGGAAATGCGTGGCCTTATGCAAATGGTTCTTTGCATATCGGCCATATAGCTGCGTTATTGCCGGGGGATGTTCTGGCAAGGTATTTCAGAGCAAAAGGAGATAAAGTGTTCTTTGTTTCAGGCAGTGATTGTCATGGTACACCGGTGGCAATCAGATCCAGGCAGGAAAATAAAACACCTGAAGAAATAAGTGACTACTACCACAACGAATTTGTCGACTGTTTTAATCGCCTTGGTTTCACTTTTGACCTATATGGAAAAACATCCAGCAACGAGCATAAAAGCTTTGTTAAAGACTTTCACAAAAAACTCTATGATGGCGGTTATGTTTATGAGAAAAGCACTCCGCAGGCGTATTGCAACAGATGCAAGCAATTCTTGCCTGACCGTTTTGTAAAAGGGTTATGTCCCCGCTGCGGTGAGTATGCAAGAGGTGACCAGTGCGAGGCGTGCGGAAGTGTACTGGAGCCGGAAAATCTGCTTCAGGCAGAATGCAGCATATGCGGAGAACCACCTGAATTCCGGTCTACTAATCATCTTTACCTGGCTGTCACCCGCATGAAGGAAGAATTAGGAAATTATATAGAGAGTCACAGTCACTGGAGAAAAAATGCTTATGAGATGTCAAAGAGGTATATCCATGAAGGGCTGCGTGATAGAAGCCTGACCCGGGATCTCGATTGGGGCATTGATGTCCCGATGGATGGGTTTAACGACAAGAAAATATATATCTGGGCAGAAAATGTCCTTGGATACCTTTCGGACTGTTATACACTGTGTCGCCAGCAGGGAATTGAATTCTATGAATTCTGGAACAGCGCAAGGCAATATTATGTACACGGAAAGGATAACATACCTTTTCATACAATTATTCTGCCATCACTGCTCTTAGGCCGCACTGATGTCAATTTGAAGCTCCCCGACGATATCATATCCAGTGAATATCTGACCCTTGAAGGCAGGAAGATTTCTACCAGTGGAAATTGGGCAATTTGGGCGAAGGATATCCTTGAGCGGTACAATCCTGATTCCATCCGTTATTTTCTGATTGGCAACGGACCCGAAAAAAGGGATACCGACTTTACATGGAGGGAATTCATCAACAGCCATAACGGAGAGCTATTAGGTGCTTACGGAAATTTTGTGAACCGCAGCCTGGTGTTTATTCAGAAGTATTTTGAAAACAAGGTGCCAAAATCACAATGTAACCAGAATATTTTGCAATCATTAGCAAGGCTCTATCCTAGCATCGGAGAGCTTATAGAACAGGGGAATTTCAAGGAGGCACTGGATGCAATCTTTGCATTTGTGCGGGCAGCAAATAAATACTTTGGTGAGGAGCAACCGTGGATTACAATAAAGAGTGATATTAAAAAGTGCAAGGAAACTCTGAATACCTGTGTGCAGATTATCGCTAACCTTTCTCATCTGCTTGAACCGTTTCTGCCGTTTTCCTCTGCAAAAATACGAAACATATTAAAGATTGAAAATGCAGTCTGGCAGTGCATAGAAGTTCCAGCCGGTCTGGAGCTTGGGCAAGTGGAAATCCTATTTGAACGGATTGATAAAAAGGTCATCCAGGAGGAAGAGGTAAGGCTGAGAGGCTTGTAAGCAGATTTGGTCAAATTTCTTCTCAATCTTTTATATGCTGATTGTATTGAATAAAAGTCAAAGGCAAGGGGGACGAAAATTGTCCCCCTTAGTGTTTATTAGTCTTTCCTTGCCCAGATAGTCGCCCGATACATTGATTCGTCAAGTGGTTCAGGGATGGGCTCATCGGTATAGTTTTTATATGATCTCTCGATTGTTAGTCCTGCTTCGCTGAGCCAACCATAAACCTGCGCTTGCGACGGTATATGCTTGTGCCACTGTTCCGAGATAATAAAAGACTCACCGTTATTAGCCTTAAGCTCCCAATGCTCCGTTCCGGCACATATACGTGTTACGGGGTCGTAGACTGAGCCATAACTAACTGTACGTCCCGACGTCCCCATGTCGTCTGTGCCATTAAAATAACTGCTTTCGCCTAATTCGTTGAAAATACGTGCCGGGTCGTAGTGAAGATCGAAATCCAAAAACAGATGCCCTCCGTGCTTAAGCGCCATAGCCGCTTTGTGAATAAAGGTTTGCTGAGCTTGTGCATAATCCATATCAGTTTCGATGTTGATAAACACGTTTCCGGCTAAAACGACCACGTCAAAATCCGATCCCCAGTCTGAGGTCAATGCATCAGCTGAGTAACAGGTGATGTTGCTCATTCCCTTCATCCTGCGATAACAGCGAAGCAGCATGTGCTCATCAGCATCAAAGCCAGTGACTATATGACCTGCTTGAGCAAGCGGTATGCAGATTCTACCACCGCCACAAGCCACTTCGAGAATTTTCTGCGGAGAGCCATCAGTATATTTTTGTAGTACGTTAAGTAAAAATTCGACATCGTCGGTCTGGTTCTCTAACTGCTCATAAATGTAAGCGTACCAATGTTTCGCAATAAAATCTCTGTTCAAAATATTACCTCCTTATTGCAGGAGGGCTAAAGTATAGTCACCCTCCTGTATTGATTGATGGGTGCGAATGCTGAGTTTTTCATATGAAATCATCCTTTCTGTTTGAAATTATTATATCGCCGGAGCGGTATAACCTATAATGCTGACAAGTACTCCAACATCTCTTTATGAAACGCCGAAAACCCCTCTATTGATCTTGCCGGCAGGATGTTATTTCTACCCGCGATCTCCTGCCATCTTGCAAAGAGTTCTTTTTTTTGAGGATGGTTTTCAACCCCCATCATAAAGCAGATTTGCAGGCTGTGAAAGCCATGCGGTTCAAAGTCATTGCTGATAAGCCATTCTATTTCCGTCTTGAGAAAGTCCCAGAACTCACCTTTCCAAAGCTCTGAGTACAAAGGCATTAGATTTAGCAAGGCCTTCTTCTGGAGAAATCTATGCCCTTCAGCTGAAATGACCTTATTCGCAATCTGTTTATCTGCTTTACTTAGCTTATGAAGGCCTCTGATCCAACTCGGCGAATATAGATTTTTAACAAGGGCAGCGTCGCACAGTGTCCATATGTAAGCGGCAAAGCGGCAGTGCAAAGCAATCTCGTCACCACTTTCATATGCGGATAGAACATCTCTGTACTGTTTTTCGAGATTGTTGCGAAGCTCTGAAACACGACGTTTGTGATATAAAAGCTCTGTGTACTTTTGCTTGTATTCATTGAGATATGCCGCCAAGTCACCGTCGCGATCGTACAGAATTTCAGCGTCCTTATAAAAACCAGCGTTATATGCGTTTCCAAGCAGATTTTTCATATCAAACACATTGCTTGCTTTGGCAAAGCCGACGTCGATTAGTGTGTTAAGTGTAAATGTTTCATTTGTGTTTTCATCGCAGTCACTGTCCAGAATTACCTTTATATCAATATCCTGTACATCGACACCATCATTGCGAGCAAACGACCCGCCCAGCAGAATTGCTTTTGCGTCCGGATACTTCTCTCTCAAAACACCAGTCAGCTTCTCAACACCAATGGAATTGACAGTATAAATTTTCGTCGGTCGCCCCCATGTAAAAAGCGATAGTCCAATCTCCCGAAAGCCATATTTTTCATAATATCCAATGTGGTCGGTGGTCAGATACAGTTTGAAATAACCGAGTCGCCCGGCTTCCTTGCGAACATGCTCTAAAAGTACGCTCCCAAGCTGGTTGCCCCTTTCCTCCGGTGCAACCAGCAATGGCGAAATCCAGGGAGATAAATTCTCACAGACAATACATTCTTGCCTAATCAAGCCGACAAATCCAATAATATTATCATCTTTGAATAACATGTATCCTTGCGGCAAGCGGTCAGAAGATCTGGTGCAGTCGGTGAGCATTTGTGCAAAATATTCCCGGTTGCCAAAATGCGCAGATACAAAGTCAATGCAAGATGTTAAGCGATGAGGGACATTAAATAAAGATTGGATAATCATGTCAGAGTCACCACCTTCTCGTCAATTCTGCGAATAACGCGCCGCTCTTTTATTATCAAATTCATCATCCTTTCTTCAGTACAAGGCATAATGTATCTGCTTCGACCGTATATGGACTACCACAAACATCATCATAAATACTGTGCATCTGAAATCCGAGAGGCATCACCTCATTGAGCAATGTATGTTTAGTGAACACCGTGTCCCAGATAAGGTATTCGTGTAGACCATTCTCTGTAATTACAATGGTCTTGTAGACTTTAACAGTATTGTTCTTAAAATAATACTCAGCTTCCAGACATAAATGTGGATTGTCGCTCCAAAAACCGCCTTTTTCATGGCATGACCAAGATGTATGATCACTCTTGCCGTTAAAAGTTTGCTCGGTGAAGACATCAAAAATGAACAAGCCGTTGGGTTTAAGCGCTCGGTGTATTTTGGATAGCAGCGTTTTTCTTTCATCAGGAATTAAGGCTGCGTAATCGCAGTATATCAATGTGATTACATCGAATGCCTCGGTGTAATCCATCTCCAAATAATTCTTAAATATATATTTAGTTTTAGTGTCGTGTTCTTCTGCATAAGCAATCGATCGTTTGGAATAATCCATACCGGTTACATCGTATCCTGCATCTGATAATCGTTTGGTGTAAAGCCCTGGACCACAATCCAAGTCAAGTATTTTACTGCCTGCCGGTATGATGCTTGTAAGCCACTTTACTGAGCAGTCAATATAACTGTGCCTGCGGCTTGCTGCATCCCAATCCGGGTTGAGATGAGCTTCAAGCATCCCTTTTGAAATATGCTCATCGTCCCAAAACGGCTCTCAACTGCGCTGCCAGAGGGCAGGTTTTTGTAAAAGCAAAAACAGTTTGTTTATCATAGAATTTGGCTCCAACATGTTTTCACTTATAGAGTTCTCGTCATATTTTTGAGACTTTATATATTGCTTCATATCCTACACCTCCGTTTTATTTTCCGCTTTTAAAAAAGTCGTAATACAAGTAGCTAAGAAGCCTGTTCGTGCCATCGGACCCAGCCGGAGCAAGTTCAACTGCAAATATGCATTCATCAAGATCTTCTACACTGTCGTCCTTTTTAATGCCTAGCTCACGGTAATTCTTGAAACCCATTTTCTTTTGATAGACAGCGGGGTGTCCACATGTCATACATGCCGTAAAACCCAAGGATTTTGCAACTTCAAGCCCATGCTTGACAATAGCTGTGCCAATGCCCTTTCGTTGGTACTCGTATTTCTTCTCAGCATGGTTATCTTTTTCTCCATGTCTTACAGCAAGGCTATTGAGCCATACGACATGATTTGCAGCATCACCCATTGGCAATGCCGAAAAAATACCGTGTCCGAGAATAAATCCTTGATTAGTAACAGCGACTAAATCAAGCTCTGGTATGAAATACGGCGACCTCCGGATATTATCAGCAAAGATCCTGTGAAATTCTCCATCACTACCACGCTCGTTATATCTGAAAGCATCACTGTCCAACTGTCTTACAGTTTCGTATTCATCGATCTTTATTTGCCTTATCAAATAATTGTTCATTTCTTAAACCCTCCATTTTTCTTCATTTGCTTGCCCCATTTAGCAAGTTCCTTATGCCATTGTTGTTTTTGACGCAAATAGCCCTCTTTGTTGTCGGAAAATTTTGCTTCCCGTTTCAGTTTTAAATAGCTATCCCAGCGCTCGCTTGAAAGCTCGCCGCTCTTAATCGCTGCCCTAACTGCGCAGCCCGGCTCGGTCTGATGGCGGCAGTCGCTGAACTTACATCGCCCAAAAAAGCTCTCCACGTCGCTGAACGCTTCACCAAGGCCAGTGCTTACATCCCACATTCCAAGCTCGCGCATACCAGGTGTGTCTATTATCATAACTCCGCTTGGTAGCATAATAAGCTGCCGATGAGTAGTTGTATGGCGGCCTCTCGAATCATCCTCACGAATATCACCTATTGCCATAATTTCTTGTCCTGCAAGCGCATTGACAAGGCTTGATTTGCCAACGCCGGATGAGCCGAGAAAGACAATTGTTTTGCGTGGCTTCAGGTAATCCTTTAGCGTATCCAGTCCGAAACCGGTTATTGCACTGATCGCATACACTCCAACTCCTGCTGCAACCTTTTGTGATGCCCGCATTTGCTCAGAATAATCCTCTACCAGGTCGGCTTTTGTCAGTATGACCACCGGCACGGCACCAGACTGCCATGCTAGGGTAAGGTAACGTTCCAAACGCTTAAGGTTGAAGTTAAAGTTAAGCGATTGCATGATAAATACATAGTCAAAGTTTGCAGCAACTGCTTGCTCTCCCCGACCGGGTGTGGGGTCGCGCCTGGAAAAGAATGATTTTCTTTTAAGGGTTTTTATAATTTGGCTGTCACCACTTGGGTTGTAATTTACCAGTACAAAATCACCTGTAGTTGGAAAATCTTCTAACCCACCAAGGTAATATATGCTTGTTTTTAGTCTGCCAAATGTATGCCCATATTCGCAAATAAGCTCATACCTCTCCTTGTATACTGCCGTAATGCGTGCCGGAGTACCACTGACATCTTCCGGCATCATTGATGGGATAAACCCGTAATCTACTAAATTCAACTTTCAAACCCTCCAGTATTGATATATTGTTAAGAGTGTAAATAATCACTTTCATAAATCAACAACTCCTTTCGATTGGATAGATGTAAAAAAACATAAAAATACCGCAGAAAGCAGCCTTTAGATATAGCTGCAAACTGCGGTTTATGAATAAGTATGCAAAAAAGCACACCTATTCGATGTGCCGTAAAATTTACAGTTATTCACGAAAGGTTACTTTTAATTAAGGCACAGCAAAAATAAGGTGTCCATAACACCAAATACAAAATCACATGGATTTTTTGCTCTGCCACTATTTAGTTTTAAGACATAATCACCTCATATAAAGCTGTCATAAAACATTTCCCCTTTCTTTTCTGCGTTCAGCAGTTACTAATAAACATATAATACCATATACGAGTCCGAATTATCAACAAGTTATCAGAAGGATTTTCCAATTCTGAAGTAAAACCTTACCTCAAACTAGCTAATACATTGTTTCATTGATTCAGTTAACAAGGTTAAATTGCAGGTCATCGATAGACTATGCCTGCGTTTGTAATATATATCGTAATCTTTATAGTTATAGATACACTCTAGAATTTTTCTGTATTTTTATTTAATTTGATAATTAACGGACATTTTGATGCCTATTCTGTTTTTCCTTTACAGATGCCCCATCCAATATAATAGCATCATAATTTGCTGCATCTTTACACTGATAAGGAAGGAAGCCTTTCTCTGCCATAGAAGTATAACTTGTACCGGCAACAATAATGTGATCCAAAACCTTAATTTCAAGCGGATGAAATATATCAACTATTCTCTGTGTCAATGTTTTATCTTCCATAGAGAAATTTTGGGAGCCACCGGGATGGTTATGGGCTAAAATTATAGCGTTACAATCACAGGCAAGAGCATATTTTAATATTTCCCGTGGATAAACTGGTGCCTGTCCAATACTCCCTTCAGACATGATTTTGGTTTCGATTATGTTATTGCCGCTGTCCAAAAAAGAAACCATAAACCTTTCTTTATCCTTCATCCCTCCTAAAAGGGCTAAAAAGTACTGTCCTGATGCGGTTGATGAATTGAGTATAATCTTATCATCCTTCTCGTAGACTTTTAAAATATTATAAGAGGCAATAAATTCATTGAGCAGTCCTATCTTTTCAAGCTGTTTTTCATTTGGCTCCATAATGTGAGGATGTTCCAGGATATTGAAGGGGTTATTTGTTTTTACGTACTGCTGAAGCTTTTTATAGGGGAGGCCTGTTAGGCTTGTCAGTCCTTTTAAAAATTTCTCTGTATGCTGCATTTCCTGTTTCATGTTACGCTTGCCCCCCTTCTCCATCAAACACCTCAATGACGAATTTTATATTCTTCAACTTCTCACATATCTCAAAAGGTAAATCAAGTGATTCAAGATTTATAAAAAAATTTTTTATCCCCATGCTCTGAAAGCACTTGTGGATTTTTTCTTTTGTGTTGTCATCCAGGTCAATCAGTTTAGCCAATAGATTCACACACTTTGAATATTCCGTACTCCTTATTTCTTTTATATTCATGAATTTATCCCGCCTTTCATTTGATTTAGTTTTACGAATTATATATTCCTTTTTGGTGTTCTCCCTCTGAAGACTAGAATCTTGTATAAGGGTATATGCTCAACCTTCAATAAGCTGCATAAATAACCGCTGATATTCATCCTGCATTAGCTCATTTAACAGTTCGATCTGTTCAGAATTGAAGTGGTATTCGGCAATCATATTAACATGGCTTTTCGAGATCAAATCTATGTGCAGTATGGTTTCAGTAGTTGTAATAGTCTCCTCAATCTCGTTGCCGTCTTCATCTTCGGTTATAATGGTTTCCTCATGCTCAATAGTTTCTATCCAATAGTTAATTTGGTTCATATCCCAGAAGATGCTGCGCAAGATGCCCACCTTTGTGTCATCAAGAGTGGCGACATCCATACCGTTTTGGGGGTCAGTAGTCGTCTTGACAGCATAAACAGGCAGTATTTCGCTCCAGTTGCTAACGGCAGTGCTGTTTCCGCTATTGGATGACAGCTCAAGCGTATCATGAAGGTTTTCGGCCTTTATCTGCTCGATTTTTGCGTAGTATTCCTCATTAAGCTGTCGTACAACCTCAGTCATGGTCGGCATATTCTCACCTGGGCTTTCATTGGAGAAGAATACTCCAAAAACCGATCCTAACAAAAACCCTGCAAGACATATTACAAGAACGATAACGAGCATTATCCATCCACCTGCGGCGATGAGAGCAATCGTTCCTTTCACAGCTAAAATAACTGCTTTGACGGCAGCTATCATTGCTTTTACCGTCATTTTTGCCGTAAAAGCCGCAGCTCTCGCTGCTGCCCTTGCCGCCTGTACCGCTCTCCGGGTGGCCTGTGCAGTTTTAACTGCAGTTTTTGCTGCTGCTTGTGATGTTTTAATGGCGGTTTTAGCAGTACGTTTAGCAGTTTTAACCGATTTTTTTACTGTCTTGACTGTACCTTTAGAGCCTTCCTTTATTGTCTTAACGCCGGTTTTAGCAGATTGTTTAACGGTGTGGCCAGTTTTACTATAAAAGTATGTATTTCGTCTTAAAGCGTTTCCGGTCGGTCTGGGTACTGGATGTTGAGGGGAGTGTGCAGTTATATGCCCGGACGTTTGTCTTGCCTGCGTCCGGAAAGTTCTTCTTGCCTCCGGGATTGAACTGGACTTAGTTAATTGTTGATTTGCTCTGCTTTGAACAAACCAGCGTTTTCTTGCTTCATCTGGTTTTGATAGAGTAAATTTTCTGTTTGCAGTTTCTTTTGCCCTCATTTGAGAAGAATTCTGTGTGGCAGCCTTGTTCGATATAAGTTGAGTATTTTTCTGCTTCGCGATATCCTTAACTTTAGCCGGAGCGTAATTTTGTTGCGTGGTTTGATGTGCTTCTGTTCGGGCAGCATTTCTTTGAACTAATTCCTTTGCTTCGCTCTGTGACGACTGTTGAACATTATCGATATTATGGGTATCAGACCAAGTGGAATCATTATCCTGCGCCTTACGGTTTTTGATTTTTTCTATTACTTTCTTGCCGTATATTTTCGCTATATGTTCACCTTTACGGGTGATGTTTTTTGCACCGTCACTGACAATATTTTCGGCATAATACACATAGTTACTGTCATCATTTTGACCAAGCTGTTCAGACCGCTCTTTAGTTCGAATATAAGCATTCTTTGCTCTCCTGGTTACATCCGTTGTCTTGTCTAGTACCTTAATATCCTTCTTGGTCTGTTTTGTTTTGATCTCCTTCAATACACACACCCCCTCCCATGATTAACATTCGATTTATATTGCAAGTATTATCGTTCTTTCCCGGCAGGGCCCAATACAGAACGCTCCAAACTCCTGCAGTACTCAGGATACCGAAGTCTGATTGCCTCAAAAAAGTATGGGGCAAAGCTGCAGTCAAATAAGTAATACGGTGCAGAATAATGTTCTTTTCCGTCCTCTGTCCAGCCGTTCCACAGGTTAAATGCAAGCCGGCATAAGCGTTTTGTACTTCCGGTCTGCCATGGGGCCGAAAGTCCCTCCGGCTTTATAAGGCTTTCCTCAAAGTCAAAGAGAGCAGTAATATGGTTTCTAGTTTCTGCACTGATGCCCATAGTATAGAAAAACGCCTTGCGGAATACATCGCTGCTGCATACTGCCTTAAGCATGTTGTAATAAAAAGTTTCATGTTCCTTACAGGCAAATCGGATATTCTCCACTAAATTTCCCTCCTTGGATTTATACCTTTTAAATTTACGCCTGCTCGCCAGGCTTTGTGGTCATCAAGCGGTAGAGCTTTGTGTTGCGTGGAAACTGGTCGGTAAAGGGAACAAGAGAGCTACCCACCTTGATAAGTCCATTACCGGCATCCACGTTGGTGATGTAGGAAAGCTGAAGGTCTGAAATGTTTAGGAGCTTCGCAAGCTCCATGCGGTCTGTACTGGCCTGATTAAGCATGACGATGAATTCGGAATTAGCCAGCATGGTACGAGCGGTATGGCTTTGCAGAAGATCATCAACATTTTGTGTGATACCGGTACAAAAAGCACCGTACTTTCGAACACGTTTCCAAAGAGTAAACAGGAAATTGGCGCTATACTCATGCTGGAAAAGTAGGTATATTTCATCAATGATAATAAAGGTGTTTTTACCTTTCGCACGGTTTTGCGTGATGCGATTAAAAATACTGTCCAACACTACCAGCATCCCAATAGGGAGGAGTTGCTTACCAAGATCAAGGATATCGTAACAGATCAGACGGTTGTTTACATCTACATTGGTTGGTTTTGCAAAAGTGTTCAGGCTGCCGCTGGTAAATAGCTCGATGGCAAGTCCGATTTCCTGAGCTTCCGGTTCTTCCTGTCT
>Ga0134103_1002031_pt1 | contig 16681 bp, 10 predicted proteins | sample 14_taG_2_FD_94445 | JGI IMG/M metagenome (GOLD analysis project Ga0134103, IMG submission 94445) | Switchgrass degrading microbial communities from high solid loading bioreactors in New Hampshire, USA - 14_58_20_212_A1 metaG | ecosystem: Engineered > Bioreactor > Semi-continuous > Anaerobic >...
CTCGCGGGCGAGAACGGCGCGGGGAAGTCCACGCTCATCAAGATACTCGCCGGCGCCGAGCGGATGACGTCGGGGGAGGTATTCATCGGCGGCAGCAAGGTAGAAATAACGGGGCCCCTCCACGCGAAGAAGCTTGGCATAAGCGTGATCTATCAGGAGTTCGACCTCATACCCTTCCTGTCGGTTGCTGAGAACATCCTCCTCGGGCGTGAGCCGCGGAAGGGCGCGTTCATCGACTGGCGCGCGCTTTACGCGCAGGCTGGCGAGGCCCTCCAGAGGCTCGGCATAGACCTCGACCTCCGCGCCGTCGTGAACGACCTCAGCGTCGCCCAGAAGCAAATGACTGAGATTGCGAAAGCGGTGTCCACCGACGCCCGTATCATCGTCATGGACGAACCCACCGCCACGCTTACCCTTCGAGAACAAGCGCACCTCTTCAACCTCGTTCGGACGCTGAAGAACCAGGGAGTCGCCATCATCTACATCTCTCACCGGCTCGAGGAGCTCTTCGAGATAGCCGACCGCGTGACGGTGCTGCGCGACGGCAAGTGGGTCATGACGGCCCCCGTCAAAGAGGTCACCAGGGACCAACTCGTGAAGCACATGGTCGGGCGAGAGCTGACGGGCGACTATCCGAGGAGGACCCGCCAGCCGGGGAAGGAGATCCTCAGCGTAAAGGGGCTTTCGAGGCGGGGGATCATTCATGATGTGAGTTTTTCACTTCGCGAGGGCGAAGTCCTCGGCATCACGGGGCTCGTCGGGTCCGGCCGGACTGAGATCGCCCGCGCAGTCTTCGGTGCGGACCCGGCAGATGCGGGAGAGATATACCTTGCCGGGGAGCGTCTCCATATCAGGGAGCCGCGTGCGGCCATTCGCGCCGGGATCAGCCTTGCGACAGAAGACCGCAAGGAACAGGGATTGGTCCTCATCATGAGCGTCCGCGAGAACGTGACGCTTGCGAACTTGCGCGCGCTTGCGAGGCGCGGTTTCGTGGACAGGAAGCGGGAGAACGTGGAAGCATCGCGGCTTGTCCAGTCACTTGCCATCAAGACTGCGGGTCTGGAACAGAAAGTGCAGAACCTGAGTGGCGGCAACCAGCAAAAGGTCGTCCTGGCGAAGTGGCTCTTTACCAATTCGAAGGTAGTGATATTCGACGAGCCGACCCGGGGGATAGACGTCGGGGCGAAGCAGGAGATATACCGGCTGATGAACGACCTTGCCGAACAAGGCGTCGGGATAATCATGATCTCGTCGGAGCTTCCGGAGGTCCTCGGGATGAGCGACCGCATCCTCGTGATCCACGAGGGCAGAGTGCAGGCCGAGCTGACCCGGGAGGAGGCTACTCAGGAGAAGATCATGAGTTACGCCACGGGCGGGTCTGTGGCTCCGCCGCGGGCCGGCTGAGGGCGTGGCAACGGGCGGGGGCGGCACCGGCGGGCGTCGCGTCGCGTCGCGTCGGCCGGCGCACTGGGTCTAAGGAGGGGACTACGCGTGTCGAACTTGCGCAAGAACCTGGCTCAGGTGGTGCTGTTGGGGGTGGTTGCCCCGGGTGGTGCCGGCGCCGGTTGCGACGGGCGCGGCGGCGGCGCGACCGCAAGCGCGACCACAAGCACGGGAACGAACATGGCTACAGGCGCGGGCACGAGCACGGCCGCGGCGGTGACCACGACCACTGCTGGCCCGGCGAGCCCGGGCGCAACCGTCCTCCGACGCGGGACGGGCTTCGGCGCGAGGATGGGCCGCATGTTTGAGGATTACGGCATGGCGCTGGTCTTTGCCGGGATATGCATACTCTTCACCATCTGGACAAAGGGGCTTTTCATAAGGCCCGACAACATCGTGAACGTGCTGCGGCAGATCTCGATCAACGCTTGTATCGCGACTGGCATGACGTTCGTGATAATCACCGGCGGCGTGGACCTTTCGGTTGGGTCGGTCCTCGCGGTGGTCGGGATCGTCACGGCAAAGCTCCTCACGAGACTGCCCGGGGTGGTCGGGGTGCCGCTCGCGATCATCGCATCGTGCGTCGTCGGGCTCATGATCGGTGGAGCGATGGGCGCCGTGAACGGCTTCACCATAACGCGATTTCGGGTCCCGCCGTTCGTGTCCACCCTCGCGATGATGACAGCAGCCAGGGGAATTGCGTTCCTGCTCTCCGACGGCCGCCCCGTCTGGAACCTTCCGCTTCAGTTCAATTTCATCGGACGCGGGTACGTCCTAGACAAGCTTTTCGGACCGTGGATTCCGATGCCGGTGGTCATCATGGTCGTGGTGATGGCCATAGCCCACGTCATCCTCACCCGCACCCAGATCGGCCGCTACGTGTACGCAGTTGGAGGCAACGAGGAGGCCGCAAGGCTGTCCGGGATAAACGTCGCGCGCGTCAAGATGTTCACGTACAGCCTGAGCGGCGTGACCTCGGCCCTCGGCGGCATCATCCTCATATCCCGCTTGGCCTCGGGGCAGCCGGGCGCAGGGGAGTCGTACGAGCTCTACGCGATCGCGGCCACGGTGCTGGGTGGCACGTCCATGTCGGGCGGCAAGGGGACCATGGTGGGCACAGCGATAGGCGCTCTCATAATGGGGGTTCTCAATAACGGCTTGAACCTGGCAGGGGTGGAGTCGTACAGCCAGAACGTCGTCCTTGGCGCGGTCATCCTGGGTGCCGTCCTGATTGATAGGCTGAGAAAGGGCGCCTGAGAGGCAGGGACGGGGGCCGCGCGACGGAAATCCGGGGTGCAGGAATGTTCGGCGTGGTGTCGAAGTCGAAAAACGATAAAGTTGAACCAGTCTGCCGTTATCCAAGGAAGGCAGGGGGCCTCGGTCGGCGTGGTTAAGCCACTCCGCACAAGAGCGTTGCCTGGCGCAACGAGCCTGCAGGCGAGGATCATCTTGTACCTCGTTCCGCTCCTTGCTGTGCTTGTTTCCACTCTTACAATGCTCGGCATGGGCATGATCAGGCGAGGCATCATCGGGCAGATGCAGCGCGATGGCGTGGCCCTCGCGCGTTCGTATGCCTTGAGCGCCGAGAACGCCATCATACTGGGATCGGGGCTCGGTCGCGTCACGGGCGAGGCATCGCGATCGAGCGGGGTTCGCTACCTCAAGATCGTGGACGGGAAAGGCGTGGTCATCGCCCACACTCACGTGTCGGACATCGGGAAGCGCGACGTGGACCCCTGGGTCGAGGAGGCCCTCTCAGGCCCCATCACCGCCGTGCAGGTGGGGAGCCAGCCCATATCCGGGATGAGCCCTGCCGAAGGCGACTCCGGTGGCGACCAGGTTTTCAGGGTGGTAGTCCCATTGGTCGTGCTTGATTCCGTGGTCGGCGCGCTCGACCTCGGCCTCGACACCGCAGGCGTGTTCGAGACCTTGAGGCAATCCGCGCGCCAGTCGTTGGTCGTTGCTGCGGTGGGCCTCGTGTTCGGAGCCTTCTACGCCTGGTCGTTCGCGCGTGCCTTCACGCGTCCCATAGGGAGGCTGGCTCATGCCGCGGACATGATCGCCCGCGGCGACCTCGACCAGGAGGTGGCGCTCGAGTCCAGGGACGAGATCGGGAGGCTCGCCGTCTCGTTCAACCGCATGGCGCGCAGTCTCAAGGAGTACATGGGAAACCTGCGTCGCGCGAACATTGAGATCGAGGCCCGCGCGGAGACCATCCAGAAGCTCATGAGCTACACTGAGGACATCCTCGCAAACATCCCGGCGGGCGTGATTACGGTGGACCTCGATGGGAAAGTGACCGTGGCGAACGCTGCGGCTCGGAGGCTTCTGGACGGTGCCAGGGAGAGCGCCAAGAGCGCTGCTTGTGCGGCCGGCTCCATATCCTGTGGGGGTGCGGCGGCTGGGTCCGATGCAGACGCATCGTGCGGGTGCGAGGCAGGCAGCGCGCGGGACGAGAATGCGGGAGGCCCCCAGGCGCAGGCGCCCTCGGGTCGCCCGTGCGAGGTCACCGATATCATCGGGATGAATTACCGCGAGGCCTTGGCGGCCGCCCCCGCCATCGTGGCGCTCATAGACGACGCGCTCGCACAGGGGCGCACGAAGCGCGGCTGCGAGACCACGATGCCCGTCAGGGGCGCCTCCGTGGCCCTTGTGGCGAGCAGCAGCGTGCTCTTGGACCGGAACGAGATGCCTATCGGCGTGGCGGTTACCTTCGAGGACGTGACGGAGTTGCGCGACCTCCAGCGGCAGGTCCACGAGGCGGCCAAGCTGGCGGCGGTCGGCGAGCTTTCGGCTGGCCTCGCGCACGAGGTGCGTAACCCGTTGGGAGCCATAAAGGCATGTTCGCAGTTCTTGGAAGACCGCGTGCCCGAGGACGAGTCCTTGAGGCGTTTCACAAGGATACTCGTGCGGGAAGTGGACAGGCTCGACCAACTCGTGGAGAGACTGCTGGGTTTCGCGCGGCCGAAGGAGAGCGACATGCAGTATGTCGACATCCACGAGGTGCTGGACCGCATGGTGTCGCTCGTGAGCCTGAAGGCAAAACAAGCCCGGGTGGAGATCGTGCGGCGCTACCAGCCCGACCTGCCGAGGGTGTTCGCGGACCCCGAGAAGCTCCAGCAAGCATTCCTCAACATCATGTTGAACGCCATCGACGCCATGCCCCATGGCGGGATCCTCGCGGTGGCCACGGCGGCCTGCGGAGGGCATGAAGGGACCGCAGGCAGCAAGGTGAGGATAGATTTCCGTGACACGGGTGTCGGGATACCAGCGGACCAACTCGACAAAGTCTTTACTCCATTCTTCACGACCAGGGAGGGAGGAACCGGGCTTGGCCTTGCCATCGCCCGGCGTGTCGTGTCCGAGCACGGCGGCGAGATAACTGTCGAAAGCCGGCCTGGCGTGGGAAGCGCGTTCTCGGTCTTCCTTCCCATCACCAGGGACACGCTGCCTGCGGGTCACCTGACATGAACCATGTCGTGATGTGAACCATGTCGTGACCGGCGCGGCGCCCGTCCCAGAGGCGTGAGAGTGTAAGCTGAGGAGACCACGAAAGAGGCCTGTCGGGCGGGCCTTGTCCGGATGGACGGAGGCCCGGCCAGCGAGCGGTTCGAGCGCATCGGTGCGGGGGAGGGAATACTGTCATGCGGAGATGGCACGGGTGGGCTCGCGTTCTGGTTCTCCTGACCGATCTTGCGGTCATGGCCATTCTCGTCGCAGGCACGGGTGCGTTAGCGGCAGGGCCCGTCCCTGCGAAGCGCCGGATAGCGGCGTCCCTTCTCACAAGCAAGCACGGGTTTTACCAGGAACTCGAGGAGGGCCTGGTCAGCGAAGGACGTAAATACGGGTTCGAACTGGACATCACCTATGCTGAGTTCGACGCGGTCAAGCAGGCCCGCCAGATCGAGGATCTCATCGCCAAGAAGCCGGACGCCTTGATCATCTCGCCGTGCGACTCCACCTCCATCGGCGAGAGCGTCGTGAAGGCGAACAAGGCCTCGATCCCCGTCTTCACGGTGGACATCGCGAATCGATCGGGCTACGGCAGCGTGGTCTCGCATATCGCGTCCGACAACTTCGAGGGGGGACGGCTTGCGGGGCAGCTCATGGCTAAGGCGCTCGGCGGATCAGGCAAGGTCATCATCATAAACCACCCAAGCATTACATCTGTGATGGACAGGGTGAGCGGGTTCCGCGAGTATCTCGAGCAGTATCCGGGGATACAGATCGTCGCGGACATCCCGGCGTGGGGCCAGAGAAGCCGTGCTACCGCCGTCATGGAAGACGTCTTGATGATGATGCCGTACATTGACGGGGTTTTCGCGATAAACGATGACTCCGCACTCGGGGCGCTTCAGGCTATCGAAGCCGCGCGCGTGAAGCGGCGCATCATCGTGGTGGGTTACGACGGCACGGCGGAGGCGGTCAAAGCCATCCGGGCATCGAAGATATACGGTGACGTGGTTCAATACCCGAGGCAGATAGGCGTGCTGGCGATCCAAGCCATACGCGACCATTTCAACGGGGTGCCGGTGAAGCCCTACATCGCCGTGGATGTGGGGACCATTACCGCTGATAACCTGTGAGGTTCGCGGGGCTCGTGGCATGGAGGCGAAGGGCTTGACAGGCGAGGGAGGCAAGGGAACCACGACCTCCATCCTCGTCGTGGACGACGACGAGGGCATCCGTGACACGCTTGAGGCTGTGCTCTCGGAAGAGGGCTACCAGGTGGCTGCGGCGAGCACGGGCAAGGCCGCGTTGGAGCTTGCTCGCGGTCGCGAGTTTCACTTGGTGCTTCTCGACTTGAGAATGCCTGACATGAGCGGTCTCGAGATCCTCCCGCGCCTGCGTAGCGAGCTCCCGCGCGCCCCGATCATCATCATGACCGCTTACGGGACGATCAAGACGGCGGTTGAGGCGGTGAAGCAGGGAGCGTACGACTTCGTCTCGAAGCCCTTCGACCTCGACGAGATGCGCATTACGATAGAAAAGGCCCTCGCCCACGAGCGGCTGAAGATGGAGAACGAGCGCCTGCGGACCATGCTCGAGGACGAGCTCGTATTTCAGGAGATCGTCGGGAGAAGCGCCAAGATGCGAGCGGTGTTCGAGCTCATCAGAAAGGTCGCGAATCACGACGTGACCGTTCTCATCGTGGGAGAGAGCGGCACCGGGAAGGAGCTGGTGGCAAGGGCGATCCATTACAACAGCTCGCGCCGGGTGGGCCCCTTTCTGAAGCTCAATTGCGCTGCGCTGCCGGACGCGCTGCTTGAAAGCGAGCTGTTTGGCTACGAGAAAGGCGCGTTCACCGGCGCGCAGATGAGGAAACCAGGGCGTTTCGAGTTGGCAGACGGTGGCACGCTCTTCCTGGACGAGATCGGGAACATGAGCCCGTCCATGCAGGTCAAGCTGTTGCGGGTCCTCCAAGAGAAGGAGTTCGAACGGGTTGGGGGCAAAAGCACCGTCAAGGTGGATGTTCGCATACTCGCTGCGACGAACTCCAACCTCAGGTCCGAGGTGGCGAAGGGAACTTTTCGGGAGGATCTGTACTACCGGCTCAACGTGGTGCAGATCTGCGTGCCGCCGCTTCGGGAGCGCAAGGAGGACATCCCCCTCTTGGCGCAGCATTTCATCAAGGAATTCAACGTGTCCCTCGGCAAGGAGTTTGCGGGTGTGTCGCCGCAGGCCATGAACCTTCTCACAAGGTACGACTGGCCCGGGAACGTGCGGGAGCTCAAGAACGCGATCGAGGCTGCCATGCTTTTGGGCGAGGGACCGTTCATCATGCCTGAGCACCTGCCGGAGGAGGTGACCGGCACCCAGACCAACGCCGCAGAAAGAGGGCAGGTCACGCCGGCAACAGCGCCGCCCATGGCGGGCTCCCCGGATTGCGCAGTCCCCATCCCTGTCTCCTCCCGAGCCTTCGACGATCCTAGCAGTTCTGCGTGTGGAGCGGTTCCCGCTTCCGTTTCCGCTTCCGCTTGCGCTTCCGTCCCGCAATCCACAGCCATACCGAGGCCGACGCCCACGCCGACTCCGACTTCGACTCCGACTCCGACTCCGGGTTCCGGCGTCTCTCCCGTTGACCCTGCCGCGAATGCATCTCTCGATGCTGTAGAGCGGGAGCACATCCTCCGCGTGCTGAGGCAGTGCTCGTGGAATCAGTCCAAGGCCGCCTGGGTGCTCGGTGTGCACCGCAACACGCTGCGCAAGAAGATAAAGCAGTACGGCCTGGAGAGAACGAGGGTCTGACGCGTGCTTCGGCGGGGAGGGAGAGGGGCGCCGTCCCGAGCGCAGCACCGGCAACCCGTAAGTGCTGGAAACAAAGCGAAGGCTAACCCACACTCACTCGGGCGGAGGGAAGTGGGCCGTCTGGGCTGTATTGCAGAAGGAAACCTTGCTGACATGACGAATAAACAAGGGACGCCGCGGCGGAGCCCAGAAAGGGGCGTTCAAGGGCAACGTGTGCCGCCGTGGTCAGTTCTTAGGGGGAGGGTAAACGGGTATGGCAGTGTCCAGAAGGCTAGGGAAGGCATGGAGCGTTGCGTTGCTGTGCGTGCTTGTACTCGCGCTTGGGGTGTCGGTGGGCGCCGCCGCTCCGAAGGCGAGGGTCGCAGTGGTGTTCGCCACCGGAGGTCTCGGAGACAAATCCTTCAACGATTCGGGCTTTGCAGGGCTCAAGCGGGCCGAGAAGGAGCTGGGGATAGAGTCCCAGTACGCCGAGCCGCAGCAGATAGCGGAATACGAGACTTTGCTCATGCAGTTTGCGCAGACAAAGAGGTATGATCTCATCGTGTCCATCGGTTTTGACCAGGCCGACGCGCTGAAGGTGGTGGCGGGCAGATTCCCCAACCAGAAGTTCGCCATTATCGACACGGCGGTCGATGCCCCGAACGTTGCTTCATACGTATACAAGGAGCAGGAACGCGGTTTCGTGCTCGGCGTAATCTCAGGCCTCATGACCACGAAGACGGGCGACCCGCGGATCAACCCTGAGAAAGTCATAGGTGTGGTGGGCGGAATGGACATCCCGCTCATCAACGCGAACATCGCGGGATACATGGCGGGCGCGAAGTACGTGGATCCTGAGATCAATGTGCTGTATTCATACGTAGGCGCTTGGGCCGACCCCGCCAAAGGAAAGGAACTCGCCCTCGTGCAGTTCAACCAGGGGGCGGACATCGTTTGGCAGGCTGCGGGCAGGTCTGGTCTGGGCGTCATCAAGGCGGCCGAGGAGACGAACAGGTATGCCTTGGGCGCTGATTCCGATCAGTGCTATCTCGCGCCCAAGAACGTGCTGACGAACGGCATGAAGTTCGTGGACAATACCATCTACACCGCGATCGAGCAGGTCATCTCCGGCAAGTTCAAAGGCGGGACTCACGTGCTCGGCCTTGCCGAGAAGGGCCTTGGCTACACCACGAGCCTGGTACCGCCGGACGTGGCAGCAAAGGCCGACGCGCTTGCCCAGAAGGTCATCTCGGGCGAGCTCAAGGTCCCCGAGACGATACAGGACGTGGACGCGTGGTTGAAAGCCCAGAAGAAGAAGTAGGGCAGAGCGCTCAGAGCTTGGGGCCGGCCTCGGAGAAGGCGGCTTGGTAGCAGATGAAAGATCCTGGTGCAGGGCAGGGAGGCGAGGGCTTCCCTGCCCTGCCACGGAAATCGGAGAGAGGTTCGTAAGGACATGTGGGCTGTGCGCATGGAGAAAATTACCAAACGCTTCGGCCCGGTGGTGGCCAACGACGCGGTGGATTTCGGGGTCGCGCCGGCCGAGATCCATTGCCTGCTCGGGGAAAACGGTGCGGGCAAGACTACGCTCATGAGGATCCTTTTCGGACTCTACCGCAGCGATGCCGGTGAGATCTACGTGGACGGGAAACTCGTGTCGTTTTCAGGCCCGCGGGACGCCATCGCGCACGGGATCGGCATGGTCCATCAGCATTTCATGCTGGCGGGGAAGCTCACCGTGACCGAGAACATCGTGGCGGGCACCGAACCCCGCAGGGGTGTGCTGCTGGATTATGCAAAGGCCAGAGAGATGGTGCAGGAGGTCTCCGAGCGATACGGGCTCAAAGTCGACCCGGACGCCCGCGTGGAGAACATCTCCGTGGGTCAGCAGCAGAGAGTCGAGATCTTGAAGGCCTTGCTCCGCGGGGCGAAGGTGCTCATACTTGACGAGCCGACCGCCGTGCTCACGCCACAGGAGGCCGGGGATCTGTTTGACATCATGCGCAAGCTCAGGGAGAGCGGGACGACCATCATTTTCATAACCCACAAGCTCAAGGAGACGCAGGCGGTATCCGACCGGGTGACGGTGCTGCGCGATGGCAAGCGCGTGGCCACCTTGAACACGGCGGACACGAGCCCGTCCGACCTCGCTGAGCTAATGGTCGGGAGACAGATCATCCCTCCGGTTCGAAAGAACCGTGTCCCCGGCAACAGGGTGGTGCTGGAACTGCAAAACGTCTCGGTGCGGGGCGGCGCCAGCTCAGGTGCGCGCTCGGGCTCCATAGGGGGCAAGGCCCGTTTGAACAACGTCAGCCTCCAGGTGAGGAGCGGCGAGATCCTGGGCATAGCAGGTGTCGAGGGCAACGGCCAGCTCGAGTTGGAGGAGGTCGTAGTCGGGCTGCGAAAACCGACCTCCGGACGGATCCTGCTCAACGGACGGGACGTCACGCGACTGGGGCCGAGGACCATTCGGGAAATGGGCGTGGCCTGCATCCCGTCCGACCGCCTGAGGCGCGGGATAGTGGACACGTTCACCGTGGCTCAGAACCTCATCTTTGGGGAGCAGAAGTCGGCGCCGTTCGCGATAAGGGGCATCCTGCAACCCCGTAAGATAGCGGAGCACGCTGCCGAGATCGTCGACAAGTACGATGTGAGGGCCGCTTCAATTGATCAACCCGTGGGATCGCTTTCCGGCGGAAACCAGCAGAAGCTCGTGGTGGGGCGGGAGCTCTCGCGGGGCCCGGACCTCATCGTGGCAGCCCAGCCCACGCGGGGGCTGGACGTCGGGGCTACCGACTACATACACCGGCAGCTCCTAGCCATGAGGGACGCTGGCAAGGCGGTGCTGCTCATAAGCGCGGAGCTGGATGAGGTGAGGGCCCTGTCGGACCGCATCGCAGTCATGTACGAGGGGCAGATCGTCGCATTGAGGCCCGCCGAGGAGTTTAGCGAGAGGGATCTAGGCCTCCTAATGGCGGGGCAAGGGGTCGGTGTGGCGTCATGAAGCATCGAGAGCGAGAGACGGGGCGCGGATTCGCACGTGGGCGGGTGGCCGGGTTCGTCACGAGGCCGGGGGTCGCGGACATGGCGTACTCGGCGGTGGCGGTGTTGCTCGCGCTCCTCATAGGTGCGGTGCTGATCGCGGCCTCGGGGTACAGCGTCGTCGAAGCCTACACCAATCTTTTCTATGGAGCCTTCGGGAACGTCTACAATCTGGCTAACACTCTGATGATGGCCACGCCGCTGCTCTTCACGGGGCTATCCGTTGCCGTCGCTTTCCAGTGCGGGTTGTTCAATGTAGGAGGCGAAGGGCAACTGTACGTGGGCGGGCTCGCATCCGCTGCGGTAGTGCTCTCCCTGGGACCGGGCGTCCCCGGGCTGGTGCGGGTGTTTTTGGCGCTTGTGGCGGGCGCGCTCGCAGGCGCGTTGCTCGCTGCCGGGCCCGGCTACATGAAGGCGAAGCTCGGAGCGCACGAGGTCATCACCACGATAATGCTTAATTACGTGGGGACTTTTCTGACTACGTTCCTTGTGAAGACCTACCTCAAGGAACCCGGGCCGGTGGACCAAACGCCGGTGCTGCCGGTAGGGGCGAGGCTGCCCGAGCTCATCCCCGGCACGCGGGTGTCGTGGGGCATCGTCTTGGGTTTGGTCGTGGTGATCGTGATCGACTACATTCTCAGGCGCACGTCGGTTGGGTACGAGATCCAGGCTGTGGGGAGGAACGCCACGGCGGCCGAATACGCTGGGGTGAACGTGCCGGGAAGGATCGTGCTCGCCATGGTCATCAGCGGAGCAGTGGCGGGACTTGCAGGGTCGTCGGTGGTGATGGGCACGCTCTACAGGTTCATCACGAACTTCTCGCCAGGTTACGGGTTCACCGGGATAGCGGTGGCGGTCCTTGCCCGGAACAAGCCGTGGGGCGTGGTGCCGGCGGCGCTCCTGTTTGGGATGTTGCAATCGGGCGGCATGTCCATGCAGCTCTTTGCGCGTATTCCTGCGGATCTGATGACCCTTGTGCAAGGCATCGTCATCTTGTTCGTCGCGGCACCGGCCCTCGCGAGCGTCTTCCTTGCGCGAGGGGCGCGTGGGGGCGGCAAGGGAAGGGCACGGGCTTGAGAGCAAAGCCAGCGCGGCGCGGGGCGCGGGGCGCGGGGCACGCGGTTCGTGGTGCGCGGTGCGCGGGCCTCGGGAGCCTTGCAGCTGCGATGACCGCAGGGTTTAGAAGGGCTTAGAGCAGGGTCAGGTCGCTGGGGAGGACGCATGCATGACGGGGGTTCTTGACGTAATCTTCGACATCAACAACCTCACCGCCACCATCAGAATGGCGACCCCCATTGCTCTCGCGGCGATGGGCGGCGCTTTCTCCGAGCGGTCCGGGATCATCAACATCGGGCTCGAGGGCATGATCCTGACCGGCGCCTTCTGTGGCGTGCTTGGGTCGTACGTCACGGGAAGCCCATGGGTGGGCGTGGCGTTTGCGGTCGTGGGCGGTGGCCTGATGGGTGCTATTCTCGCTTTGTTTGCCATACGTCTCAAGGCGGATCACGTGGTGAGCGGCGTTGGCCTCAACATCTTGGCGCTGGGTCTCACAACATGGCTGATGCAGGTCTTGTGGAAGAACAAGGGCACGTCGGTGTCGGTGAACGGCCTGCCTGTGGTGTCTATCCCAGGTCTGCGCGACGTGCCGATCATCGGGACCATCCTCGGGACTCACTCGCCTCTCGTGTACATGATGTTGATCCTCGTGTTCTTGGGATGGGTGGTCATGTTCAAGACTCCGCTCGGCCTGCGCATCAGGATGGCCGGCGAGCATCCGGAGGCCGCCGACACCGTTGGGATAGACGTCCACGCCGTGCAGTACTTCTCCGTCATCCTGAGCGGCTGCCTTGCGGGGCTCGGCGGAGCGTACCTGTCCCTTGCCCAGCTTAACTGGTTCAGTATGAACATGTCCGCGGGCAGGGGCTACATGGCCCTTGCTGCCAACATATTCGGCCAGTGGAATCCCCTCGGAGGGCTGGGTGCGAGCTTCCTGTTCGCGTTCACCGACGCGCTTCAGATGAGGATCCAGACGTCGCCGGTCAAGCTGCCGAGCGACATCATCCAAATGCTTCCCTACATCCTCACGATCCTCGTGTTGGCGGGAGCCGTCATTCGGTCGCGCCCGCCCGCTGCGCTAGGCAAGCACTACGAGTCTGGCCGGGCCAGCTGAGTGAGGGTGCGGGTGCGCGAGCGCGTTGAACTCTCCCACATTATGTGGCCTCGGCCCAGTTGAAGCCCACAAGGCAGTCGCCGGGGTCGCGCAAATTGGCAGCTACTGGGGAAGTCCAACGGTCTCGTGCGCCGGTCCCTGCCCTATTTCCAGGAGGTGCCGGGTTGCGGGTGTTGCACCCGGGGACGGCGCACGGAGCGGCACGCGCTTCGTCAAAATCCGGCCCGTCAGGCCAGTAACCGAATTTCGACGCCCGTCGTGCAATCGCCGGCAACCCATCCCAATAATCGGAAGCATCTCGCACCTCCACTCGGGGCGCCCGCCTGGTTGGCACATCCCCGCGATGGCGGCTGTGTGTGGCTCGGGCCGAGACAGGAGGGCGGCGTCAAGGGCGCTGCGCCCTTGTCACGGCGAACACGATCGGTGTGAGCACAACCGCAGCGAAGACGGCCTCGGGCACTCCCTGGAGGAGCGCGATGGCGAGAGCCCCGTCTTTGCCCGCGAGCGGGATGTACCCGAACGCCACCGCCAGCCCCAGCGTGCCCACGGTGTTTGTGGCGCTGCCGGCGGCAGCGGCGATGGGGATGCCCCACGTCTTCTTGCCGCAGGCCCGGTATACCAGAAAAGAGACTACGCCGATGAGTAGCCTGGCTGGGATGACGACGCGCGGGTCACCTAGGAACCTGAGGGTGAAGAGGCCGAATATCAGCCCTACCAGCGATCCCACCAGAGGTCCTTCGAGAATCCCGGCAAGCTCAACAGGAAGGTGCATCAGAGTGGCTGCTCCAGCGAGAGTGGGCACCTGGATGAAGCCGATGCCTGTCATGCCGAGGACGAGGGTAAGGGCTACAAAGAGCCCGGATACAACGACCTGCCTGGTACTTAGTTTCATTTTTCGACACCTCCGTTCCAGCCCCTTTGCGGGTGCCGGACGATCTCATGCACTGGGCGCCCTTGCGCGCTGGGCGCTCGGCCGAAGATGCCATCGCGGAGCGGACGTGAGTTCCAGGTCCGACGGGATCCTGGTCTCAGGCCCTTCGCCCTGCCACGTGCCCTTCGTTCCCTTAGCCTTGCCGCGGAGAGCGCTCGCGGCCGCCGGGCCCGTGCAGGCTTTGCCCCGCTGCCTTGCTTCGGACCGGGATTGTTTGGGTTAATCTTGACCAAGTCGATGGCGCGTTCCCCGTTCTAGCTCGTGTCTCACCTCCCTTCAGTCCCTTTTCGCCTTCCAGTTCCGCCTTCAGCTTTCTTCAGCTTCCGGTTCCGCCGCCCAGTTTCGATTCTGCGGGCCCACCGACGCCTTATCGTCCGCGCCATTCGCCATTATTACCGTATGCTTCGCCCGCCCGGCCTAGGCCCTTTGGCCGAGCCCCGCTTGGCCGAGCGGCCGCCCCGGCGTCAGCGTCGCGGCCGCTGTCGGCGCGACGGCACGTCGCGTGCCGCCGGGATGCCCGCCACCGAGACGGCGGCCGTAACAGCCCGAAGCACGGCCTTTGCGACCGCGTCGGCCGCCGCAGCACCAAGAAACGTTATATCCGCCGCCTTGTCGCCAGTGAAAGGCGCGTCGCCTGTGGAGAGCGCGAATACCACATCGCCATCATACATGGTATGGACGGGCCGGATCACGCGAGCGAGCCCGTCGTGCGCCATCTGAGCCATCTTGTTCGCGCCCTCCTTGTCGAGGCGGGCGTTCGTGGCCACCACGGCGAGCGTGGTGTTGGTGCCAAACGGCGGTGCTGACTGTCCTGCAGATCCACCGAATCCCGGTCGCGCCGCAAAGCCGCTTGCGTCGCCATCGCCGCCGCCGCAGGCCTCGTCGTCCGCCGGGCCAGTCGCGCGCGACGCGGCCCGCAGGAACCTCTTGGCGCCTCTGTCGTATGCGCCCGCCACAACCTCTCCGGAATCGGCGTCTACGACGTCGCCGAGGGCGTTCACCACGGCAATGGCCCCGACGACGAGAGGGCCGTCCTCGTCGCGGTCGCGCGTTGGGCGTTCAAGCCTCACTGCCCACGTGCCAACGCCGCCTTTCATGGCGTGTTGGGCGCCCCACGCCTTCCCGACAGTGGCGCCGAGCCCGGCGCCCGCGTTACCCTCGGCCGGGAGGGCGGGGGATGCCGCGGCGCACGCCTCGTACCCCATGTTCTTGTCAGGCCGCACCCTTGGGTCGCCGATATCGAGGTCGAAGATGACCGCAGCTCCCACTATGGGAACGACGCCAGCTCCTGTGGCGAAGCCCACGCCGCGTTCCTCGAGGAATTGCATGACGCCGCACGCTGCGTCGAGCCCGTATGCGCTCCCGCCGGCGAGCACCACAGCGTGAACCCGCTCAACCAGGTTACACGGTCGCATCAGGTCGGTCTCGCGCGTCCCAGGGGCTGAACCGCGGACGTCCACGCCAGCGACAGCGCCGCCCATCGTCAGCACCACTGTGCACCCGGTCAGGGCTCGATCGTCCTGTGCGTGCCCCACAAGGACTCCTGGTACGTCAGTAATGCCGGGCACTGCCCCATCCTCCTCCACGTCGTCTCACCGTTTCTTTGCTGTTGCCCCGTCCACCTCGGAGCAGCTTTGAGGCAGTTGCTCTTCAAGGCAGCCGCTCTTCAAGCTATACGCCAGCGGCCTCTAGTTTCCTGCAACTTCGTTGACCCTTGATCTTTTTCACAGATCTTCGACCGGCAAAGAAGGAGTTGAGGCGGGAGCGTCGTAGTATAGCATTAGTTAGGTAGACTAACTAACCATATCGAGGAGCATCGACAAAGCTCGGCACGTGGGGATCGCACTCGGTTCGCACCGAGCGGAGAGCCCAGCGCTCCGGCGCAGGGCTCGGTCACCGGTGAAGGGTGAGCGGTCATCGATGAAGGGCGAAGGGAGATAGCGCGTTGATGGAACGAGGCCATAACCCGCAGGCTGCGAGGGACCATAACAGGGCACTTATACTCCGCCTCATCCGCGACGCTGGACCCACTTCCAGGGCGGAGCTTGCGCGGCTGAGCCGCCTCAGCAAGCCGGTGGTTACCGACATCGTGGACGGCCTGATTCGGTTCAAGCTCGTTAAGGAAACGACCAAGGGTGAAGCTGTCCTCGGCCGCAAGCCTATCCTCCTCGACATCAACCGCGAGGCCCTCTGGGTCATGGGCATTGACCTTTCGCGGAACCACGTTGACCTCTTGATCACGGATCTCTTGGGCGAACCCCAGCGCAAAATGTCGAGGCGCGTGTCGTTCGAGGACGAGGACGCCGGTTATCCTGAGCGAGTCGTCAAGTACGTCACCGACATTATCCGGGATTCTGGGGTCGACCCGGCCCGCATCGCTGGGATCGGCATCGGCTATCCTCTCCCGCTCAGCCACGCGCAACGAATGATTGTGTCCGAAGGCCAGGTGGTTGGCTGGAAAACGGTGAGACTCAAGGAGCTTATCCAAAAGGAGTTCGACGTCCCTGTATATCTCGACAACGACGCCAACGTCGCCGCGCTCTATGAGAAGTGGTACGGTCAGGCTTCTGAGTTCAAAGACTTCCTTTTTGTGCTCGTCGGAAACGGTGTCGGCTGCGGCATAGTGATCGGCGGGAACATCTATCGCGGCACGCACGGGATCGCTGGCGAGATCGGGCACATGAGCATAGACCCCAACGGCCCCAGGTGTCTTTGCGGAAGCCGGGGGTGCTTGGAGACCCTGGTGTCGGTCCCGCGCCTTCTGTCACTGGTCCTCGAAGAGGACGTAAAGGCCGGCCGGGAGGGCGGTGTGCCCACCTTGGAGCAGATATGCGAACGGGCGGCACGCGGTGACGCGGTAGTTGTGGACA
>Ga0134103_1002043_pt1 | contig 16573 bp, 15 predicted proteins | sample 14_taG_2_FD_94445 | JGI IMG/M metagenome (GOLD analysis project Ga0134103, IMG submission 94445) | Switchgrass degrading microbial communities from high solid loading bioreactors in New Hampshire, USA - 14_58_20_212_A1 metaG | ecosystem: Engineered > Bioreactor > Semi-continuous > Anaerobic >...
ACTCTTTGGAAAGCTCTGAGATATCAATCCCTTCATTTAGGCGGAGTCCCAAAAAAATACTTTCTTCAAGCCGGTCTTCCCTTGAAAGATAATTATCTTCCGATAAGACCAGCTTCCTGCTGTTAACACCACCAATATACAAGGCTATATCCTGCGTATTTGCGAAACGTCTCCCATTGTAATGCGAATGAGCGCCTGCACCAACCCCAAGATATTCTCCTCTTCTCCAGTAATTCATATTATGTCGGCATCTTAGATGTGGTTTCGCAAAATTTGATATTTCATATTGATACAGCCCTGCAGCGTTAAAACTTTCAACAGCGTAATGATACATCTTTCTGTCAAGCTCGTCATCCGCCTCTTTAATGGTACCCTCTTTTTTCATATTACCATAAACGGTGTCTTCTTCAATAATCAAGCTGTAACATGAGACATGGTCAAGATCAAGGGAGATAATCCGCGCAACAGTTTCCTGCCATTGTTCAAACGTCTGATCCGGAATACCAAAAATAATATCGGCATTTAAATTATCAAATTTATACTTTCGTGCCAGTTCTACCGAGGATAAAAAGTCTTCGAAGGTGTGAATTCTGCCAAGCGATTTTAAAAGTTTATCCTGACATGCCTGCAAACCAATGCTGAGACGGTTCACACCGGAATCTTTATATATTTTCAGTTTTTCTTTGGATAAAGTGCCGGGATTGCATTCAATCGTACATTCACAATCCGATGCGACATGATAATGTAAATATACGGTGTCCAGTACCTTAGATATGAACTCCGCAGGGATTAGGGAAGGAGTGCCTCCCCCGATAAATACGGTCTCGACATAAGGGGTTTGGTATTCTTCGGCCTTCAGGATAAGCTCCTGTACCAAAGCATCAATATATGGTTTCCAATAATCCTCCATTCCGGGATATGATGGAAAATCGCAATAAAAACACTTCTGTTTGCAGAAAGGGATATGAATATATAAACCAATTTTTGATTCCATTTGTCAAGTCTTCCTCTCACGGGTCGCTCATACACTTCAATAATCTTCCGTTCGTTGGTCTTTCCTCCGAAGCAAACCGGCTTATCTCCATGAGAAACCTTGCACCTGCTTATTAATGTCATCCTGAGCGGAGCGCAGCGGAGTCGAAGGATCTTTAAGATTTTTCGCTAACGCTCAGAATGACAGCGGAGGGCAGGATACTTCGCTTCGCTCATAATGACAGAGAATGGGAAGCTTTGCACCCACCCATCATTTAAATATAGCTCAATATAATCTTATCTATGGTCTATTACGTGTCCAGTTTGAGGACGCTCATGAATGCCTCTTGGGGCACTTCTACACTGCCCACCTGACGCATGCGCTTTTTGCCCTCTTTCTGCTTTTCAAGCAGCTTTTTCTTTCGGGTTATATCTCCCCCGTAACATTTGGCAAGAACGTCTTTTCTATATGCTTTAACCGTTTCCCTCGCTATTATTTTATTGCCTATGCAGGCTTGTATAGGAATTTCAAACATTTGCCTGGGGATAGTTTCCTTAAGTTTCTCTGCCATTCTTCTTCCTCTCGAATATGCTTTATCGGCATGAACAATAAAGGACAGAGCATCGACCACTTCATTGTTTATTCTTATATCCAGTTTAACGAGATTGGATTCCTTGTACCCCTTGAACTCATAATCCAGCGACGCATACCCCTTTGTGCGGGATTTTAACGCATCAAAGAAATCATATATTATTTCATTGAGAGGCATTTCATACTTCAATATGACTCTTGTGGCCTCAAGATATTCCATTCCTAAGTATGTCCCTCTGCGCTCCTGGCAAAGTTCCATTATATTACCTACATATTCGGTAGGAGTCATTATGGTAGCGGTAACTATCGGCTCCTCCATTCTCTCAATTTGTGTGGGTTCCGGCATGTTTGTAGGATTATCAAGTTCAATAACTTCTCCGTTAGTTTTAATTATTTTATAAATTACACTGGGTGCCGTTGTTACAAGATCAAGATTATATTCGCGTTCCAGCCGCTCCTGAATAATCTCCATGTGAAGCAGGCCCAAAAATCCGCAGCGGAAACCGAAACCTAACGCTTTAGAGGTCTCAGGTTCAAACTGTAATGAGGCATCATTCAATTGCAGTTTTTCAAGAGAATCCCGAAGATCGCCATATTTGGAGCCATCCGCAGGATATATGCCGCAGAACACCATAGGAACAGCCTTTTTATATCCCGGCAGCGGTTCTTTGGCAGGGTTCACTGCATTTGTTATAGTTTCTCCCACACGACAATCCTTTACATTTTTTATACTCGCACATAAATACCCTACTTCACCGGCAACAAGCGAGTCGCTTTGAATAAATCCCCCGGGTCTTAAATAACCGATTTCGGTTATTAAAAACTCTTTTCCTGTGTTCATCATGCGGATAGCATCGCCTAACTTCACTTTACCGTCCTTGACACGGATATATGCAACAACTCCTTTGTACGAATCATAATAAGAGTCAAAGACTAAAGCTCTTAAAGGCGCATCTTCATCGCCTGTCGGTGACGGAATTCTATGAATTATCCCTTCCAAAACACTTTCAATATTTATGCCGTTTTTAGCTGATATTTGAGGAGCATCCTGTGCTTCCAGTCCTATTACGTCCTCTATCTCCTGAATTACTTCTTCAGGTCTGGCGCTGGGAAGATCTATCTTGTTGATAACCGGCATTATTTCAAGATTATGTTCAAGAGCAAGGTATACATTTGCCAAAGTCTGAGCTTCAATTCCCTGGGATGCGTCAACAACCAGCACCGCACCTTCACATGCGGCAATACTTCTGGAAACCTCATAATTAAAGTCCACATGACCCGGGGTATCGATAAGGTTTAATATATACTCATTACCATCCTTCGCTTTATATATCATTCTTACAGCCTGTGCCTTGATGGTAATTCCCCGTTCCCTCTCAATATCCATATTGTCAAGAACCTGCTCTTCCATCTCTCTTGATGTAAGAACGCCGGTCATTTCCAGCAATCTGTCCGCCAGAGTGGATTTACCATGGTCAATATGCGCTATGATACAGAAATTACGTATTCTTTTCTGTTTTTCGTTCCCCATATATTTAACTCCGTTTACAGCGTATTTTTTATTAAATCTTAAATAATGAATAATTATATCATACTTTACTCAGTTAATAATATAAACTATAAGAACTTCTCCCTCAATTGCACTCCTGCAAAAAATTAAGATATGTTTTTATTATGTCTCATTTATAAGGCACGTCAATCATAAATATTAGCTAGCAGAAGATTTAAAAGGAACAGTATGAATTATAATTTAGTCCTGTCACTCTGCCTGGCAACCCTTGCAGGTCTTTCGACCGGTATCGGCGGTTTTATATCGGTTTTCTTCAAAAGAACGAACAAAAATGTATTGTCTTTAATGCTGGGGTTCTCGGCAGGTATTATGATATATATTTCATTTATTGAGCTTTACCAGGAATCACAGACAAATCTGTGCAACATATATGGCCCGGTAAATGGCAAGATTTTAACTATTTTGTCATTCTTTTTCGGAATCACTCTTACGACATTTATAAACGAGCTGATTCCCGAACCTGATCATCCCCACAGAACAAGAAAAAAAGGACCAATACGCGAAACAGACATGTCCGCAGGTTACAGAAGCAAAGAAAAACTTCTGAGAACCGGTATGTTTACAGCAATTGCGGTAACCCTCCACAATTTCCCCGAAGGTCTGGCCTCCTATGTATCAACTATGAAGAGCCCAACTTTGGGAGTGTCAATTGCTTTAGCCATAGCAATACATAATATACCTGAAGGAATTGCTATTTCAATTCCTGTGTTTTACGCCACCGGCAGCAGGAAAAAAGCTTTTCTGGCTTCCCTGTTTTCCGGTTTGTCTGAGCCTTTGGGCGCTGTGATAGCAATGGCTGTCCTTGGCCGGCTCATTTCTGACACCATGTTCGGTATTATTTTTGGCTCGGTTGCGGGTATAATGGTATACATCTCTCTTGACGAACTTTTGCCCGCTTCAAGGGAATATGGACATCGCACTCTTTCTCTTCTGGGGTTGCTTCTGGGTATGGCAGTAATGGCTTTCAGCGTAATTTTTATTTTTTAAAGCATTGCCTTGCGTTAAATCATTCCGGTGGATGTCAATATCAAAACCCAACAGAACACAGTAACGATTGACAATAATGATGTCATTACAACAATTTCTCCGGCTAATTCACCGTTTCCTCCCAGTTCCCGTGCCATAGGGAAGGAAGCCGCTGCCACAGGTGCCGCATTTAAAGCCATTATTGATGCCAATTCCATACCTCTGAATCCCATAAAAATCGCAGCAGTTATAAATACAACAGGCACTATAATCAATCTTCCTATGCACGCAACCATAAGAGGCTTTTTATGTTGCATCATTGTCTGGATTTTAAAAGTTCCTCCAAGGCACAATAAAGCCACCGGAGTTGCCAGTTTTGATACACTTTCTATTTGATCCAACAAAAGTTCTGGTATTTTAAGCCCGGTTATTAAGAAGAATATCCCCAAAATCCCTGAAAATACCATCGGGCTTTTGAGTACGTTGAAAAATAACTCTTTTTTGTTATTCTTTTTATCTGAATACATTTCAAAAAGCAATACTGTAATAACGCTGTAAAGAGGAACAACAGATGCCGATAATAATGCTACCATACCCATGTCTTTATTTGGGTAGATGGCTTGTACAACACACATTCCATAAATTACAAAATTGCTGCGATATATTCCCTGCATTACTACAGGTTGATCCCTTTTGTCTTTGATAATACGAGGTATAATAAAATATAGCATTATACACGTTATAAACAGGGTTATAATCGCGTAAGCGATAAGTCTGGCATTGATACTACTGGTCAAATCAGATTTATATATATTTATAAACAACAGGGAAGGGATAAAGATATAAAATGTCACTCTGCTGAACATGTTAAATCCGCTCTCAGTAACCAGATTGAATTCCCTGATTAAATAACCCAGTGCCAGCATGAAAAAAATCGGAAAAATAACTTCAAACGACAAAATCAGATATTGCATTTTCGGTTGACCCCCTGGCAGACAATAACTGTAATAATTATTCATTACAATTAACACATAGTTAGATTAATTCTAACATAAGTAATTGTGAAATTATATTTTAATATATCCTTAGGTTTTCGCCGGCGCCTTAACAGTGGCATTTGTATCTGTTATTAATAGAAACATTTTTTCTGACATAATAAAACAGGCCGGAAAAAATCGGCCTGTTGCACTATTCTTTTTCAAAGCTCGCGCATTCGGTATCGCTCTCATTTGTTGCAGTGGTTGGCTTGTTTTTTGCAACCTGAATACTATCCAGACTGCACATTGGTTCAGTTTTCGCATGGTATTTGCATTCGGTTACCGAACATCCTATTGCTCTGTTGGCTTTCAAGAATAACTCACCTCCCTATTTATTATTGGTCAGGTGACTTACTCTTATTCTGCCGTGATTATCCTGATATGCTATTTGATACCAATATCCTTGCGGTAATGCGCATTTTCAAAATGGATGGCAGAAACTGTCATGTAAGCTTTTTCCCGGGCTGCTTCAATATTCTCTCCCACTGCTGTTACTCCCAGAACACGACCGCCATTGGTATAGAATTTCTCGTTTTCTTTTTTTGTTCCTGCATGGAACAATATAATGTCTTTCTGCTTCTTTACTGATTCAAGGCCCGTTATTTCATAACCTTTCGTATAGCTTTCAGGATACCCTCCGGATGCCATGATAACGCAAACTGCGCATTCTTTCTTCCAGGTTATATTTATTGTTTCCAGTTTTTCATCGATTATTGCATCGAATATTTCAACCAAATCTGTTTCGAGCCGCGGAAGCACCACCTGAGTCTCCGGATCGCCGAAACGAGCGTTATATTCCAACACTTTGGGGCCATCTGCGGTAATCATTAACCCGAAGTATAAAACACCTTTAAAAGGTCTTCCCTCAAGATTCATGGCTTTAACAGTAGGAATAAAAATTGTTTTCATGCATTCTTCCTGGAGCTCTTCGGTGTAAACCCTGCTGGGCGAAAATGCTCCCATTCCACCTGTATTAAGGCCCTGGTCATTATCGTATGCCCTTTTATGATCCTGAGAGCTAACCATCGGCACAATGGTTTTTCCATCCGTAAAAGCCAGAACAGATACCTCAGGACCTGTCATGAACTCTTCCACAACTATCTTTTGTCCTGCGTCTCCGAACTTCTTGTCTTCCATAATCGTGGATACAGCGTTTAATGCCTCTTCTCTTGTATTGCATATAAGCACGCCTTTTCCCAGTGCAAGCCCGTCTGCTTTGACAACCAGCGGCAATTTTGCAGTTTTGACATATTCAAATGCTAACTTGCTATCGCTGAAAGTTTCATAATCCGCCGTAGGAATATTATATTTTTTCATAAGATTCTTTGCGAAAACCTTGCTGGCCTCAATAATCGCAGCATTCTTTCTTGGCCCGAACGCGCGAATACCCGCGTTTTCCAAAGCATCCACCATGCCTGCCGCCAAAGGATCATCGGGCGCTACTACAACCATATCTATGGATTTTTCCTTCGAAAAACTTACTATTCCATCAATATCCATGGCATTGATGGGCACACATTCTGCTATTTCCGAAATTCCTCCGTTTCCCGGCGCGCAGAATAATTCAGTTACCCTGGGGCTTTGCTTCAGCTTCCATAGAATCGCGTGCTCTCTTCCACCGCTACCAACAACAAGAATCTTCATTTTCCACCTCTACAATATTTCTACCATTCTTCCGTTTACCTTTAGTCTTTTTTGGCTGAACAGCTTTATAGCTTCAGGCAGGATTTCCCATTCAGCCAGCTCCATTACCCTTTTTTGTAAAGTTTCCGGCGTATCTCCTGGTAAAACCTCAACAGCCTTTTGCAATATAATAGGCCCGGAATCATAATCAAGTTCGACAAAATGTACCGTTGCTCCTGTTATTTTCACCCCATATTCCAATGCCTTAATATGAGGAATAAGCCCATAATAACCTTTCCCGCAGAAAGACGGAATCAGGGAAGGATGTACATTTATAATCGCATTTTTATACGCGGTAACAAATTTCTCACCCAGTTGGCTCAAAAATCCCGCTAATACCACCAGTTCAACATCATGGCTTCTCATATGAGCCAGAAGGGCATCATCATATTCTTCTATTGAGCTAAAATCCTTCCTGGAGATTACCTTATTCGGAATATTGTTTCTTCTTGCACGTTCAAGGGCAAACGCATTGGGATTGCTGGATACTACCGTAACGATTTGGCAATCCGGCAACGCACCGTTGTTGATTTTATCAATAATGGCCTGAAGATTGGTACCTCCTCCGGATACCATAACACCTATTTTCAGCATATCTCAATTTTCTCCTCACCCTTGACTATCTCGCCGATTATATAGGCTTTCTCTCCCTGATTATTGGCCTCAGCCACAACAAAAGGCGCAATTTCGGCCGGAACGGCCAATACCATGCCTATTCCCATATTAAAAGTGTTATACATATCCTTCTCAGGAACATCGCCTTCCCTCTGTATAAGCTTAAACACAGGGTGGATGGGCCATGTGCCTTTATGAATCACGGCTTTCACGCCGTCAGGGAGCATTCTTGGAATGTTTTCGATGAATCCGCCGCCGGTTATGTGGGCAATCCCTTTAATATTATACTTTTTGATAAGGGCAAGAATAGTCTTTACATATATCCTGGTCGGTGTGAGAAGTACCTCTCCCAAAGGCCTGCCTAAGATGTCCCCGTACTTTTCCAAAACTTCTTTGTTCGTATTAAATATCTTTCTGACCAAAGAATAACCGTTGCTGTGTATTCCGGATGAAGCGAGTCCTATAAGAAGATCTTTAGGTTTAATATTTTCTCCGGTTATCAATTTATCTTTATCTGCTATACCTACCACAAAACCTGCCAAATCGTATTCATCTTCAGGATAAAAGCCTGGCATTTCGGCAGTTTCTCCACCGATCAAAGCGCAACCTGCCTGTATGCATCCATCTGAGACTCCTTTTACAATTTGCTCGACTTTTTCCGGAATCAGCTTGCCCAATGCTATATAATCCAGGAAAAACAAAGGCTGAGCACCACTGCAAACCACATCGTTGGCACACATTGCAACACAGTCAATACCTACTGTATCATGCTTGTCCATTAAAAAAGCAATTTTCAGTTTTGTACCAACACCGTCTGTTCCAGATACCAGTACAGGTTTTTCATATCTCATGCCTTCCAGGCTGAAAAGGCCTCCGAAACCTCCGATATCTCCTAGCACTTCCGGCCTCATAGTCTTCTTTACATGGGATTTGATAAGATCAACGGCTTTGTAACCAGCTTCAACGTCTACTCCGGCTTCTTTGTAATTTGTCATTGTAAACCTGGCCTTTCTATATATAGTATTTTAACATTTAGGTTTATCAGCAGAATTTGCAGCATACATCGGAACCGGCATTGGATATTCGCCTGTAAAACATCCTGTGCAGAAACTGTTCGCAGGAGCTCCGATAGGCGTTTTCAAAAGGCTCTCAACACTTAAAAAAGCAAGACTGTCAGCATTAATGCTTTGCCTTATTTCCTCTATGCTATGGTTTGCTGCAATCAGATGTTCTTTTGAAGAAATATCAATACCGAAATAGCATGGATTTAATACAGGCGGAGAACAGATCCGCATATGAACTTCGCTGGCTCCCGCATTTTTAAGCATTTGAACAATCCTGTATGATGTTGTGCCCCTTACTATTGAATCATCAATGATTATTATTCTTTTACCTTTTATTTCTTCCTTAAGGGCGTTTAATTTTATACCGACACTGCGTTCTCTCAATTTCTGAGTGGGTTGTATAAACGTTCTGCCTACGTACCTGTTTTTAATCAAAGCCTCTCCGTAAGGGATTCCGGATTCCCTGGAATATCCAATCGCCGCGGTTATGCCCGAATCCGGGACACCTACGACAAGATCTGCTTCCACCGGAGATTCTTTTGCCAAGAGCCGTCCTGCTTCTAATCTGGCTCTGTAAATTGAAGCTCCGTCAATTACACTGTCCGGTCTTGCAAAATAGATATGCTCAAAAATACACGTTCTTTGAGGTTTGTTGTAATTGGTTTTAATTGATCTTAAAGAACCGTTTTCGATAAATATGATTTCACCTGGCTCAACATCTCTGATAAATTCTGCTCCGATGGCGTCAAATGCGCAATTTTCAGACGCAAGAACATATGAATTTCCTAATTTGCCAATACACAATGGGCGCATTCCCCAAGGATCACGAATACCGACCAGACACTTTTGAGTAAGAATCACCAAGGCGTAAGCGCCTTGAATAACATCCATGGTTTTTTTAAGGACTTCTTCAAGGTCTTTGCATTTCAGTCCGTAACGTGATATTAAGTTGGCTATTACTTCGGAATCAGTAGTAGTTTGAAAAATAGCTCCTTTATTCTCCAACTCATACCTTATTTTGGTGGCGTTGACAAGGTTACCGTTATGAGCCAGAGCGATTCTTCCTCCCTTATAATTAAATATAAGGGGCTGGCTGTTTTCTATTGAGCTGCCGCCAGTTGTGGAATAACGAGTATGACCTATTGCAGATGTGCCGTCCAATCGATCGAGAATTTTTTCAGTAAAAACCTCAGGTACGAGACCTATTCCTTTTTGGCCGTTAATTTCTCCGTTCTTATTGATTATTGCAATTCCACAGCTTTCCTGTCCCCGGTGTTGTAGAGCATAAAGCCCATAATACATCATATGCGCCAAATCATCGTCATGATAGTCTGATATCCCAAGAATACCGCAAGCTTCGTGAATACCGTCGTCTTCAGTGTGGAATTCGCTAAAATCAATTATCCTGTTTTCCATGTGTTATTTACCCCGCAATTCATCTTGAAGCTTTTGATCCTTTAATTCAACCTGTTTTGCCAATTTGTTCTTATATTCATGGAATTTGTTCCTTAATTCGGGGTATGATACTCCCAAGATTTGAACGGCAAGAAGAGCAGCATTCTCACTGCCGTTTATGGCGACCGTCGCTACCGGGATGCCGGCCGGCATTTGTACAATTGAAAAAAGAGAATCAAGTCCATCCATTGTAGAAGATTTTATAGGCAAACCGATAACCGGAAGAACCGTATAAGCTGCCAAAACCCCAGGTAAATGCGCTGCTTTTCCCGCTGCCGCGATGATTACATCATAACCGTTTTTTTCAGCATTTCTTGCAAGTTCTGCCGCTTTATCGGGAGTCCTGTGAGCTGAACAAATATTTACTGTATAATCCACACCGAACTCTTTAAGGATTTTAATACTTCCCTCAACCACAGGAAAATCAGAATCACTACCCATAACAATCGCAACTTTGGGTTTTTTCGTCATTGTATACCCTCCAAAACTCGTTTTTAAGACTTGTATATCAACAGACTTATATTTCGTCAATGTAAATACAAAACGGGCTGGGGAGAGCCAACCCTTTGTCATCTATTTTTCATACTATAAGAATAAAAAACTAATGTCAATGTGAAACCTTCACTAAAAACTTCTTCACCAAGAAGGCCGGATTGTAAGATAATTTAGATTTTCGCAAACCCTCAATACCTAAATCCTCCTCACGGTTTATATACTTCACATTACTCCATTCATTCCTGCAAAAATCTCTGTTTATTATTGCATATAATCCGTGATAATCGGTGTTTGCTTTCTCAATGTGTATCAAAGCGGTTTCAGGATTCAGAAGCTCGCCTATCGTAAATGCTTCATAACTTCCTCCCACTTTTATTAATGCTCCTTTTAATGAAGTAAACCTGCTCCAGTTTTCAAAAAGCTGATAACAAGCAAATTTTTCGCCGCTTTCAGGCGCAAAATTCATTTCATTTTGATCCGCCCATTTATCTAGTATTCTCTTGCATTCGTCCAAATTGTCTTCTGTAATGGGCACATATTCATAATCGCCGTATAGTCTCATAAACTGGCTGATATGGTTTCTCTTTCTGCTATATTTTTTACCGGCAAGGTTTATTAAATCCGAAGCATTATAAACATAATCATAAGTGTTTGGGAGGGGTTCAATGGAAATCCTGTCATTATAAACCGCCTTCAGTTTTTCGATGCAGCCTTCGCTGACTCTGGCATAAATCAAATTCATTCCGTTTTCTTCAAAGTATCTCTCTATGAATCTTATAGCTTTTTTTAGTTTTTGTTCATCGTCCACTCCATTAACTGGTATTGGACAAAAACTGTAAGGAGGGTATACTTTAGATCTTGAAATCAAACATATATAATCTTCTACGACCGTGTAACTGAAGTTGTAATCTTTTCTCCACATATAAATATATGGAAAGGTATATTCAGATGCTATAGGCTTTAGTTCTTTAAATGCATTGGTAAATAAGTCCATATCATCCAACGTTATTTCTTTAAATTCACCCATAGAATAGTTATGCCTCCATTTTAATCACCAAAGCTGACACCCATACTTCTGGCAATTCCGACAAGTTCTCCGTCGACAGGAACATTTTTGCATTTGTATGCCACTTTTTCCAAATCAATCAGACAAAGCTCATTATTTATTATTCCAGCCATTTTATTATATTTTCCTTCTGCGGCCATTTTAACCGCTTCCACACCAAGCCTTGTAGTCAGTATTCTGTCGGATGGTGAAGGTTCACCGCCTCTTTGTAAATACCCCAGTACTGTGACACGTGTCTCCAGTTGTGTCAGTTTTTCCAGTTGCGCAGCTATACGTGAGCTAACGCCATAAACTGATTTATTCTGTTCTGAACATATATCGTCAGGATACTCTGAACCTTCTGCCGGAACAGCTCCTTCCGAAACGCAAATAATACTGAAATTCTTACCATTTCTCTTTCTTTCTAAAATCTTTCTGGCTACTTTATTTATATCGTAAGGTATCTCAGGAATAAGTATGATATCAGCACCTCCTGCGATACCCGATTCCAAAGCCACCCAACCTGCGCGTCTTCCCATCACTTCCAGAATCATTAATCTGTGATGGGATTCGGCTGTCGAATGAAGTTTATCGAGCGCTTCAGTAGCGACGTTTACCGCAGTAATAAACCCTATTGTGGTATCGGTTCCGGGAATATCATTGTCAATGTTTTTTGGGATCGCAATAACCTTAACACCCATCAATGACAGTTTGTATCCCGTAGATATAGTGTTGATTCCCCCTATAACGATAAGTCCCTCAATATCATGCATCTTTAAGTTGTAAATAATACGGTCGCTCATATCTCTTTCCTGTTTTTCGCCGTCAATATCCACAACCATTTTGAAAGGATCGATATTGTCAGTGGTACCTAAAATGGTTCCACCTTTATCCAAAAGTCCTGAAACATCTGAAAGTGTTAATTTCCTAAAACGGTTATTGACTAAACCTACATACCCGTCATTAAAACCGATTACTTCATATCCATAAATATTAATAGCCGTTTTCACAACAGCTCTTATTACAGAGTTTAATCCCGGGCAATCTCCTCCCCCGGTTAAAATCCCTATTCTTTTTTTTTGTCCGTTCATTATAAGACCTGCCTTCTTGTTTATGATATTAAATTGATTTTATTGTTTTTATTCTTTCTCCTCATGAAAATGTCCTGTAAGTTGCATATTCTCAAAACCGTTCTGCCTTAGCGCTTCATAAAGAATAATAGCCACTGAATTTGACAAGTTCAGAGAACGTATATTATCCAGCATCGGGATACGTATACATTTCTCATAATTTGCTCTCAGCAAATCCTCAGGCAGCCCTTTTGTCTCTTTTCCAAAAAGGAGAAAACAATTATGTTCATATGTTATTTCATGATAAGACTTTTGAGCTTTAGTCGTACAATAAATGAAATTGGCTCCTTCGTTCAGATCAAAAAATTCCCGGAGATTATTATAATATTTTAAATCTACATATTTCCAGTAGTCAAGGCCTGCCCTTTTCAAATATCTGTCTTCAATTGAAAAGCCTAAGGGCCCCACCAAATGCAGTGCGGCCCCAGTAGCAGCGCAGGTTCGCGCAATGTTACCGGTATTCTGAGGTATTTCCGGTTCTACCAAAACAATATTTATCTTCACGGTTATTACCCCATTATGACAACCTGATGTTACTTATTACTTATCTTCCAAAGAAACATCTATTTCAATAGTATTATCATCATTCAGAATTAAAGGAATACAAATTGTCTGCATATTATTCGGTATTATTACCAGTTTCTCGCCCATCAGAAGTGATGGAGGCGTAATATCGATCCCAATATTTCTGCCGGCCAAAAGCGTGGCAGTGTTGCCCATTATCATGTTCGCAAGCTCAGAAATCGCGCTTTTTGATATCTCATCCAATTCAGTCAACGGCATTCCGCCCATCATTGCGGAGGCAATCATCAACGCCGAACTTTCCGAAAATGAGATAAACACCTGTCCTCTTATTTTTCCTGTCAATCCAACAATAACTGCAATATTTTCACTCGGAAAAAAGGATTTTTTTAAATAAACCTTACCCAAACTCGGTTTAACACCCGTCATCATCATTATTACCGACTGACTGGCTTCAATAAACGGATTTATGTACTCTACGTTCATGTATTATCTCCCCAGGAGTCAAAATATTATGTAAATAATATTACCATAAAACTGTTGGTAACAACAAATAAATATTAATTATTATGAATTTTACCCCTAAAATTAATATAAATAAATATATAAAAATTGTGAAAATTAAATAATAATATAAATAAATATTCATTAAGACATATCAGGGATTAAAACGTCTGTATTCCAAAATTCTTCTTAAAGTGTTTCTTTTTATTTTTATGGCTTTTTCCGGGCAGAATTCATGACAGCAAAAGCAACTGATGCATTTTTTATAATCAATAACAATTTGCTTGTCCTTATCTCTTGTTGCTGCTTTAGGAGGGCAGACTTCAATGCATTTACCACATCTTACACATTTATCCAGCAGAATTTCCGGTTGGGGACGGAATTTGTTCCTGATAAAACGTATCGCAGCAAATCTTGAACCGGTTCTTTGATGTTGCAAAGCCGGTACATCAAAACTATCAGGTTTTATACTGTCTATGTCAACACCTATAAGATTTATGTTATCTAAATTAAAAATACCACGTTTTTCAGCCATTCTCATCACCGGAACCATGCGGTAATCAACCCCAATGGCTTTTAATGCCGCATAATCACATGCAAAGGCATCTTTAGATGCAAAAATACAACCGAGATATTTAGGTACTCCGGCACTTGGTCCGTCTCCTTCCATGGCGATAATGCCATCTATAATATTAACCTTCGGTTTCGTGGCCAGATATATATCGATAAGGCAATTCGCAAATGACTCTTGGTCACTCATCCTTAAATGGTAATCAGTTTTTTCCAGCCCTGCGATAGATCCGAACATATTCTTTACAGCGCCTGAATAAACCATAAACCCATGTGTTTTAAGTTTCGCAACATTAATGATCAGATCCGCTTCATACAAAGGTTTCAGTATTTTTAAAGACTTTAAGTATTCCGCGTCAGGATTGTTGATTTTCTCAACTCTGAGATCATAATTGAGTTCTGCTCCTGTTTCATCAGCGACTTTTTCTATCCCGGTCTTGGCATACACCATTTTAAGCAGCGGAATATTATAAGGCCCGCCCGGGCTTTCAACTATTACAGCAATGCCGCCTGCTCTTTGCACCAGCCTGACTATGGCATGTACTACCGAAGGATGAGTTGTGGCAGCATCCTCAGGTTTCTTTGGCATCAACAGATTAGGCTTTATAGCTACTCTCATTCCAGGTTTTATGATATTTTCGATCCCGCCCATTTGATTAAATATTTTCTCCAGGCAGGATTCCACCCTGTCAAGTCTATAGTTTTCCGAAGTGTTAATAAATACGTCCATCATATCCGACCTTTTTATGATCAAACTTCTTATTATTACACAAGAATAATCATATTTCCTGTTATTTTTCAATAATCAAATATAATAAATAATTAATTAATTATTACTGATTATCAGGCAATAATGCGCTTTCAGAATATGTATTGCTGCCATCCCACAGAATCCATTCATCGTATCCTGCATCATATACCGCCTGAATCTGTTCTCTTACCTGCTTGGGACCATATTCCTGATAATATCCTTCCTTCATTTTGATAGTAAAATCCTGCAGATAAGGTCTAACCTTGGCTTTATATCCAGGTACCTGACTGATTCTTGATTTTGTTTTTAACAAAGCCTGGTAGATAACATTATATGGTTCAAGGTCCGGAGCCGTAAACAGAACACCATTGATAGTCTGTCCTACTCCGTTTCCAAACACTCCGTTGGAAGCGTTGGCATAGTGGGAAGGATAGATCATAGGTGAAATATAATCTATATCCATACCTATTTCGTCAAACAACTGACCTATTGCTTTACCATCCCTGTCGCTTTCAATTACGATCCCAAAAATATCAGCTGATACAGGTACATCTCTTACTTTTTTTATTTCATTGACAGCTCTTCTCAAAAAGTCATTGATCGCCTCGGACTTTTCAGGAACATTTTCACCATATGTTACTTCTTTAGCGCTGGTGGTAGGAAATCTGACATAATCAAATTGTATTTCGTCAAAACCAAGCGCTACTGCTTCTTTGGCAATTTCGATATTATAGTCTCCAACCTCTTTTATATATGGGTTTGTCCAGGAACCTAGCTTTCCCTCTTTCCACAAGTCCCCGTTTGGTTTTTTTATTGCATATTCTGGTTTTTTACTTGAAAGACCATTATCTCTGAATACAACGATACGCCCTATTACATAAATATCGTTATCATGGCACTTTTTTAATATCTCATTGACATCATACACCTTTTTATACAATGATAATTCCTTTGCTAATGGTATCTGAGATTCATAATTGATATAACCGCCTTCTTTTATATCAATTACCAGGGAATTCAATTCGGTTCTGTTTACCAGATCTATATAATGATCTATACTTTTGGACACGGTGCTTCCAGTCAAATATAAAGCCTTAACCTTCACAGGCTCTTTGGGAGCAGGCGTCGGAGTAGGTGTCGGTGTTGGCGTAGGCGTTGGAGTGGGTATAGCTGATCCTTCCGGGGAAGGTGTCGTTGTATTGCCCGGAACCGAATTAATAGGGGGATTTGCTTTATTTTGACTATTTGCTGAGCATGAGACAAAAATCAATGATACGATAATTATAGCTGTTATCCGTGAGATTTTTTTAATCATGTTGTAATCCTTCCTGTATGCCTGTGTATTTGTTTTATAGCGATATATTTCAATTTACCAGACTTTTTGAGGTTTTACAACATTCAATTAAACACAAAATATACCATAATAATTTGCGCTGTGAAAACAAAAAATACGCCGCATCATTGATGCAGCGTATCTTCTGGCTCCCCAAGTTGGACTCGAACCAACGACCCTGCGGTTAACAGCCGCATGCTCTACCGACTGAGCTATTGAGGAATAAAAATTCGGCGACGACCTATTTTCCCGGGCCGTTTCCAGCCAAG
>Ga0134103_1002047_pt1 | contig 16560 bp, 14 predicted proteins | sample 14_taG_2_FD_94445 | JGI IMG/M metagenome (GOLD analysis project Ga0134103, IMG submission 94445) | Switchgrass degrading microbial communities from high solid loading bioreactors in New Hampshire, USA - 14_58_20_212_A1 metaG | ecosystem: Engineered > Bioreactor > Semi-continuous > Anaerobic >...
GGAGCTTTTGATGGATAGAGAGGGCGATATTAAAAATATTTCCCTCATAAAAAACGCATTCTAGAATAACAAAGGGACGGAGGATATGGTGATTATTTTTGATGCCCATTGCGATATATTATCGGCAATAACGAAAACTGAAGAGCTTTTTTCCAATAATAAACACTGGGACGCAGACAGAGCCCTTTCAAACGGTAATTTTATTCAGGTGCTTTCGTTGTTTGCTGAAGGTAAAGACTGGCATGAAATCAAAGAAAAAATGGAGACTCAGCTTGCCACGGCCATTATGGCAGAAAAAAGCTACCCCGAAAAGATAGAAATAATAAGGGGAAAAGACAGGCTGTCCCATTTTGTAAATTCATCTGAACCACATAAAGTCGGATGCTTAATAGAGGCCGAGGGAGCGGAAATTATTGGCGAGTCATTATCAGAACTGGAAAGGTTATATGAAGCCGGACTTCGTATACTGACCCTTTCCTGGAATTACGATAACGCCGTATGCGACAGTGTTGCAGGAAACAACCGGCATAACGGGCTTTCAGCTTTTGGGCGGCAGGTTGTGGAAAGAGCTGAAGAATTAGGGATAATAATTGATGTATCCCATGCGTCAGACAAGACTTTTTTCGATGTGGCGGAAATTTGCCGTAAGCCATTTATCGCATCTCACAGTAATTGCCGTTCCATATGCTCCCACAGGCGAAATCTGACAGACGAACAAATAAAATGTATTGCAAAAAGCGGAGGAGTAATAGGAATAAATCTGTACCCCGATTTTCTTAACAATTCGGGAAATGCCGGGTTAACGGACATAATAAAACATATAGAGCATATATCTTCCCTGGTGGGAACTTCATATATCGGTTTCGGTTGTGATTTCGACGGAATAGACAGTCTCCCTGCCGAGATATCAGGGGTCCAGGATATGGGTAAAATAATAGAGGCACTTTTGAGATTAAACTATAAAGAAGAGGATGTTGAGAATATTGCAGGATTTAATTTTGTAAGATTACTGCAAAATATGCTGTAACTTGAGACAGACTAAAAAATAATGTATAATATCTTAAGATATCATGAAACTTTTTACAAAGAAGTCATGATATGAAACGGAGAAGTGATGGATAACAGAAAAGATCTGCTGGATATGACTTTTGAAGAGCTTAAAGATGCTCTTACAGCTATGGGATTTCCGGCATACAGGGCAAAACAGGTTCATCAGTGGCTGTATTCCGGCCGGCTTGATATAAACGATATGACCAATCTTCCTAAAGATATGAGGGAGAAACTGTCCGAACAGTTTATAGCCGGTGGATTGAAAATAGCAAAAAAACTGGTATCTAAAATTGATGGAACAAGGAAATATCTGTTTGAACTGAAAGACGGAAACATTATAGAAAGCGTTCTAATGAAATATCGCTACGGCTATTCGGTTTGCCTGTCCACACAGGTTGGCTGCCGAATGGGCTGTGCTTTTTGTGCGTCAACCGGTCTTGGTATGATCAGGAATCTGACAGTTGGCGAGTTGTTGGCGCAGGCTCTTGCAATAAGCAATGATATTGGCGAAAGAATTGGCCATGTAGTGCTGATGGGTATAGGGGAGCCCTTTGATAACTATGATAATGTGCTGGAATTTATGAGAAGGATCAACCGTGAGGATACTTTGAACATCAGCTTCAGAAAGATGACAGTATCAACCTGCGGAATAGTACCTCGCATACTGGAATTCGCCCGCGAGGGAATACCGGTGAACTTGTCGATATCATTACATGCACCCAATGATGAGATAAGGCAAAGGTTGATGCCCATAGCCAGAAAATGGTCATTCGATGAGCTTATGGCCGCCTGTAAGGAATATACTAAGATTACCTCAAGGCGCATTACGTATGAATACTCGTTGATAGAGAACGTAAATGATTCTGTTGAGCATGCGAAAATGTTAGCTGAAAAGTTAAAGGGTACCCTCTGCCACGTAAACCTTATTCCTGTCAATAAGGTGGAGGGAACAGACTTCAGCAAAAGCTCAAAAGCCAGGATAGAAGATTTCAGACGAACTTTGGAAAAGTACGGCATAGCCGTTACCGTAAGAAGAGAGTTAGGATCGGATATTATGGCCGCATGCGGACAGTTGAGGAGGAACAATATTTCGTAAATCCGGGAAGGTGAAAGTTTGAAATACTCAGCACTAAGTGATATTGGCCTAAAAAGGGAAAAGAATGAAGATAATTGGAATATTGTTTTGGACAGGGAAGGTAACCCCATTGGCTTCATAATTGCTGATGGTATGGGAGGGCACCTTGCCGGAGAACAGGCCAGCAGGATAGCTGTGGAAAATATGTCTTTAATGGTGCTGGAGTGTACTTCCAAAAAGCTTTCCGATGAATCTATCAGAGAAATTATAATAAATGAAATTAATAAAATAAATGACAGAATAATGAACTATTCCCTTGAAAATCTGGGAGGACTTAAAAGCGGAACAACACTGTCGGTTGGGATGGTTATCGGAGATAATCTACATATAATCCATATCGGAGACTGCCGCGTTTACAGAATAAGAGACGGTAAAATAACCCGTTTGACCGAAGACCACTCCTATGTCGCAAAACTCATAAAGGAAGGTTTGATAAGCGCTGATGAAGCAAATCATCATCCTGACAGGAATCGTATAACACGTGCTCTTGGTTTTCAGGAGGACTTTTTCCCGGATATTAATAAAGAACGCATACTACCAGATGATATATTTATTTTCTGTACCGATGGACTATACGAAGGTATGAGTGACGAAGAGATATTGAATACGGTTAAAACAGAACCGCGAGAGAATATAGCGAAACGTCTCATAGAAAAAGCCAAGGAATCCGGCGGGACGGACAACATCACTGTGATTGTTACCTGGATGTAGTCAAAGGGGTGTAATAATGATTGGAACTGTTTTAGGAAATAGGTATGAGATTTTATCTGAAATAGGTTCCGGCGGAATGGCCAAAGTCTACAAGGCCAAAGACCGTTACCTTCAGAGAATCGTTGCAATAAAGCTGTTAAAAGAAGAATTCCGTGGGGACAGTGAATTCTTAAAAAGGTTTGACACGGAGGCTCAGGCAGCAGCAAGCTTGACTCATCCCAATATCGTCCAAATATATGATATAGGTGTTGATAATAGCCGTTACTATATAGTGATGGAGTTTGTGGACGGCATTACTCTGAAAGAATACATTGCGCGTAAGGGCGCGCTTGACTGGAAGGAAGCAGTTAACATTTCATTACAGATATGCAGCGCTCTGGCTAAAGCTCACAGCAGAAACATTATTCACAGAGATATAAAGCCCACAAATATAATTATGACATTGGAAGGTATACCTAAGGTAGCGGACTTTGGTATAGCCCGTTCCTTAGTCAGCGAAACTGATACAGTGAGAATCGATACCATAGGATCGGTTCATTACTCGTCGCCGGAACAGGCTCGGGGAGGATATACAGATGAGCAGTCCGACATATACTCAATGGGAGTAACCATGTTTGAAATGGTTACCGGTACTCTGCCATTTGAAGGAGAGACACCGGTTTCAGTCGCTTTAAGACACATACAGGAGGTACCGCCTGTGCCTTCCTCCATAAAGCCCGATATACCGCAGGCTTTGGATGAGATTATACTTACCGCAATGGCAAAAAGCAGACGGGATCGTTACACTACGGTATTGGAACTGATTGATGACTTAAAAAAACTGCAGTCTAAACCTAGTTCCGACGTTGATATACTGTTACACGACATAAAAAAATACGGCAGGCCCGAAATAAGAAATACACAGGAGCCTTTGGAAGAAGAAGAGTTTGATATGGCGAATAATGTTAAGAAATCATCAGCAAAGAGTAAAAAGAGCAAAAGTAACGAAAATAACAACAAAGTAGTGATGCCTGTAATCTATATTTTGCTGATAGCCACTATTCTGGGTAGTATAGGATATTTTGTAAAAATGATTATCAATGAAATTGTTGGCGAAACAACCAATACTCAGGAAGTTGTCCTTGGCAACTATGTCAACCGCAATATAGATGAAGTGCTGATAGAACTGGAAAGCCAGAATATCAGGCCTGTAGAGGTTGTTTATGAGCCAAGCGACACTGTACCGGAGAATATAGTAATATCCCAATCACCTCCGGCCGATTCCACAATGAAACTTGGAGGCTATACTACTTTAAGACTGGTAGTAAGCTCAGGGATGGACATGGTGGAAATACCTAGTGTTGAATGGCAGGATCACAGCGTCATGAAGTTGAAGCTGGAGGATGATTACGGACTCAAGGTTGTTGAAGTAGCCGAGTTTAACGATGAAGTTCCAGTCGGTATGAGCATAAGAACCGACCCCCCGGCTAAAACACAGGTAAAGAAAGGAACGGAGGTTACATTATATTGGAGCAAGGGTCCTGAGAAGAAGATGGTTGTAGTGCCCAATTTGATAGGCGATACCTATGAACAGGCAGTAAAAAAGCTTTTGGATGCCAAGCTTAAACTTGGAGAAACATTCCCTGCGGGTAGTGAAGGACATAGAGGTTTGGTTGAGGATCAGGCGCCAAAGGCGGGAGAGACTGTTGTAGAAGATACGCCAGTAGCGTTGTTCTTTAAGGAAGAAGTGAAAGAACCAAGTGACAGTACGCCACCAATGCCGGAAGGATCTACAAGGACAATTACGATTGGTCTGCCGCAGAATTATAATGATAGTGGAACAGTACGGCTTCGAGTTTATCTTACAAATGTAAGGACAGGCGATGGAACTCTGTACAAGGACCTGGAAAGCGTACCGGTAACCGATTTCCCGTATTCATTGATAATTCCGGTTTATCCGGGAAGCGAAACAAATGTCAAGGCATATATTGATGATATACTTGTATATGACAAAACATATTAGTATTACTTCTTCAGGAGTGTGATAATCAGCTTGTCCGAAGGGATTATTCTAAAGGGAGTCGGAGGTTTCTACGATGTTCTGGAAAGTGGAGGCGATGCGATTTACACTTGTAAGGTAAGAGGCATACACCGCAAGGAAGGCGGGATTACTCCTCTGGCAGGAGATCGTGTTACTTTTGAAATAATTGATGAAGCGAAAAAAGAAGGGCGTATAGACCGGATTTTAGAGAGGCGGAATTATTTTATAAGGCCTCCGGTGGCAAATATTGATCAGCTGGCGATTGTTGTATCAGTGGCAAGCCCCAGTCCGGATTTTATGTTGATGGACAAGCTTCTTATAACTTGTTTATCCAAGAATATAGAGCCCTTGATTATAATAAACAAAGCTGATCTGGATACAGACAACGGAATTGAAAAAATAAAAAATGCGTATAAGAATACAGGTTTCCCCATATTGGTATTAAGCAAATTTTTCCCTGACAGATATGAAGACCTTTATAAACACCTGATTGGAAATACCACCGCATTTGCCGGCCAGTCGGGTGTTGGCAAATCTACTATCCTAAACTCTGTTTTAAAAAACTGGGTAATGGAGACCGGGGAAGTAAGCGAACGAATTCAGAGAGGAAAACATACAACTCGTCATGTGCAGCTTTTCAGACTGAACGACGGCGGTTATATCCTGGACACACCGGGATTCAGTTCTTTTTCTGTTTTGGAAGTCGGACACCAGGACCTTCAGAAATATTATCCCGAGTTTAACAGAAAAACTGAAGAATGCCGGTTTAAAGGTTGCAGTCATACAGGTGAGCCGGATTGCGCCGTAAGAGAGCTGTATAATAACGGGGAAATAGACGAAGGGCGATATTACAGATATATTGAGCTTTATAAAGAATTAAAGAAAATATATGACAACAGGTATAGGAGATAAGCGATGATTAAGGTTGCAGCGTCTATTCTCTCAGCTGATTTTTCGAATTTGAGAGAAGAAATTAAAAAAATTGAGAATGCCGGGGCTGATATGGTGCATATTGATGTTATGGACGGAAATTTCGTCCCGAATATAACCATAGGCCCTTTAGTTGTGTCCGCAATTCGTCCTCTTACAAAGCTTCCTTTGGATGTGCATTTGATGATAGAAAAGCCTGATCGGTATTTTGAGGCATTTAAAAATGCAGGTGCCAATAATATTACCGTTCATGCCGAAGCAGTTATTCATTTGGACAGGGCTGTTACCAGGATTCGGGAATTGGGAATGAAGGCAGGTGTATCATTAAATCCGTCCACACCTGAGACTGTACTGGAATATGTATTGGATAAAATAGATACGATTCTTGTCATGACTGTAAATCCCGGATTTGGTGGACAGACTTTTATTGAGGGAATGCTAGATAAGATTTCGGCTATCAGGAAGATGGTTTCGGACAGGGCTCTAAACATTGATATCGAAGTAGACGGCGGGATCAATGAGAATACGGTTTCCTTGGTTACAGCTGCAGGGGCGAATGTTCTTGTCGCAGGATCCGCATTCTTCAATAGCAAGGATCCAAAAGCATTCGTAACCCTTCTTAAAGAAAGAGGATCAATGAAATGAATGTACTTATTGTGGGAAGCGGAAGCCTGTCGGATGGAAACCTGATAAAGAAATACCATCAATGGGCGGATTTAGTAATTGCAGCAGATGGCGGACAAATGCACCTTAAAAAATTTGGTTTAGACTCAGATATTCTATTAGGCGACTGTGATTCCATTGACGTTGCTGAACTGGCTGAAATTAAAGCCAACAACGATTCCGAACTGATTACTTTCCCGAAGGAAAAGGATTATACCGATCTTGAGCTTGCAATCAATGCCGCCATAGAACGAGGGGCAAAAAGAATTGTTCTTCTCGGGGCAACCGGTACCCGTCTTGATCATACAACCGCCAATATTCATTTGTTGTATAAGTTTATTGAGCATAATATCGAAGGTTACATTGAAGATGAATACAACAGGATATATCTTGTGAACAAGTCTCTTACTATAAAAAAACAAGATGGTTATAAAGTGTCTATTCTGCCGTTACCACCATATGCAGGTGGAGTTACCACAAAGGGATTGGCTTACGCGCTTAATGATGCAAAATTAACCTTCGGTACCGGGCTTGGCATAAGTAACGAATTCAGTGATGAAACGGCTGTCATTTCCATTAAGGAAGGACTCATTTTAGTTTTCGTATCAAGAGATTAGCGAATATTATTTGAAATTTTTCAATTTTTTCAATATTGGTATTAAGATTAATACATTGAGTGCAAAAATTAATGCAGCGTGTTTATAAGCAATAAGGAGAGAGTACTGTATGAAAGCCAGGAATAATCTTCAGTGCGAAACCCCGGAGTTCAGGGATTTCAGAGAGATGGTCGAAAATGTTGCAAAAAAGTATCCTGATAGAATTGCCATATCCTTTAAGAAAGATCCACATGACACGCAGACCGTAAATGTGACCTACAGTGAAGCAAGGGATTTCATTCGTAATATTGGGACAGAATTGATCTCTCTGGGATGCCGTGACAGAAAAGTAGCACTGATAGGCGAAAGTTCTTATGAGTGGGTATGTACATATTTTAGTCTGATGTCCATCGGATCTATTGTGGTTCCCATAGACAAAGATTTACCGATTGAAGAAACAGCTGATATAATGAACTTTGCCGAATGCGAGTTCGTTATTTACAGCTTGGCCATAGAAGAAAAAATAGATAAAATAATGGCGAAAGTTCTATCCCTGAAAGTTTGCATATGCATGGGCGATGCAAAATTTGAGGGCGCACTGAAGCTTTATGATATTGCTGAACGTGGTAAGGAGAAGTTCCTAAAAGGCGACAACAGCTATTATGACTACGAGATCGACCCGGAAAGACTTGCTACTATTGTGTTTACATCAGGTACTACGGGAAAAGGCAAAGGCGTAATGCTGTCTCAGAAGAATATTGCCTCAGATGTAGTCTTAGGGATGAATACTATTAAAGTGACCACAAAAACTATGAGCGTCCTTCCTCCTCACCATACATATTGTTCTTCGATAGTGTTTGTGGGGCATTATTGCCAGGGCTCGACTATTTTTATTTGTAGCGGTCTTAAACATATCATGAATGAAATGAAGGAGCAACAGCCACAACATTTGATACTGGTTCCCCTGTTCGTTGAAACAATGTATAAGAAAATTTGGTCAACTGCTGAGAAAAACGGCAAGGCTGATATGCTCCGCAGGATGTTAAAAATCAGTAATTTTCTTAGGAAATGTGGAATAGATTTGCGTCGCAGGATTTTTAAGAGTGTGCTGGCCAGTTTCGGAGGAAAGCTTGAGTTGATCATCTGCGGCGGGGCAAGCTTAAACCAGGAAATAATAGATTTTTTCGACTCAATAGGTGTAACAATGTTGAATGGCTATGGTATAACCGAATGTTCACCGTTGGTGGCCTGTAACAGAAATGATTATCAGAAAAAAGGCAGCGTAGGAGCACCGATAATTGACGTTAAGGTAAAGATAAGAAATCCTGATGAAAACGGCGAGGGCGAAATCTGCGTAAAAGGCCCAAATGTAATGCTGGGCTATTACAAAGACCCTGAAGCCACAAAAGCAGCCTTTGATGAGGAAGGTTACTTCAGAACCGGCGATTATGGCAAGCTGGACGATGAAGGATGGCTTTATATTACCGGAAGAATTAAGAATATTATTATTTTAAGTAATGGTAAAAATGTATACCCTGAAGAAATAGAGTCAGAAATATTAAAAATTTACGGAGTTTCCGAGGTTGTTGTATATGCAGGAGAGAGTAAAAGCCAGAATAACAAAGAGGTTATTGTAGCAGAGATTTTCCCGGATTATGAGGCATTGAGCTTAAGGGGAATACAGGATGCACAAGCTTATTTCAATGACGAAATCAAAAAGCTTAACAGAAGGATGGCCCCGCATAAAGCTATAAAAATGGTCCGAATCCGTAAGGAAGAGTTTCAGAAAAATACGTCAAGGAAAATCCTCCGTTTTGCCATAAATAAGAATATTGATTGAAAAAGTTTCGGAATAAAATAATATAATAACCAAATACATAAATAAAAAGAAGAAGCAGGATCAAGAACTGGAATCCTGCTTTTTTGTTATATTATTTATTTATGAATCAGTTTTTGATTGATAAGTTTCAGTCATCGATCATGGTGTCTTTTTTGGATTTTAATTTACTTGCTTTTTTATTAACTGTAGCGGCCTGTTCTTCTTTGACCTCAATCATTTTGCAATTGCCCTGGAAGATTGCACCCTCGTCTGTAACGATGCCGCCGACTTCAATATCTCCATAGAGCCTGCCCTGCGCCATAAGATGGATAATCCCTTTAGCCAGGACATTACCCTTTATGTATCCACTTACAAATACATTACTTGCGCAAATGTTTCCTGTAACTGATGACGTGTTCTCAAGATATACATCGCCGTTTGCTTTAATATCTCCCTCGATTTTACCGAGGATCTTAACGGAACCTTCTGATTCTATATTGCCTACAAAAGAGGTAAATTCACCTATTATAGTATCCATAGCCAGAGGTGTATTCTTTTTATTGAACATATTTTTCACTGCCTTTCATTAATGTTTATCTTTTCTCCAGGTACTTAGTAGGATTTGTAGGAACACCATTTACATGTATTTCAAAATGCAGATGTGTACCTGTGGATGTACCGGTGTTACCCATTTTCGCTATCTTTTGTCCTTTTTTCACCCAGTCGCCTACTTTAACGCTGTATGAACTCAAATGCGCATATAATGACTTAAACCCATATCCATGGTCGATAACAACATAATTTCCGTATCCGCTGCTTTTACCTGCTTCAACTACCTTACCGGAGCCTGCGGCATATATATTAGGATAAGCACTAAGTCCGATATCAATACCGTCATGGGAACGATAATATTTATATATCGGGTGAAGGCGTCTCCCAAAATCGGAATGTATGGTCGTAGTGTTATCAACAGGCCAGTATGTGGGAAGCGCGTCAAGGTAGTTTGTAAGCTCGACCTCTTTCTTATGAATTTTACTGTTGGTGTCGTCCTCTGATAATTTTGCACTTTTTACAAGATCAATAAGAGAACGCAATTCAGCAAGGCCTTCCTTGAATGTCATCTCTTTAGAGCCGCCACGGCTGACTTTTTTTATGGTGTCCATATTTTTGTCAACATAAGCAGCCACTAAATTCTCATATTCAGTTTGATACTGTTGTATGACTTCTTCAGATATACTTTTTGAAGTAGTCGCGGCTGTTATCAATTCGGCATTCTCTTTTAATTGATTTGTTTGATTTGCGATATAATCTTCCAGTCTGGCTTTTTGCTCGAGAATTGCTTCCATTTCCTCTTGATGTTGTATCTTTAGAGTTTTATTTTCTTTAACTAACGATAATGTGTAACCGGTAAGCGTCAGAAGCGCTATCATCATCATCGCAGTAAAAGAAAGTAATTTCGTCCTGTAATTATTGATTCTGATTGTCTTAACTCCGCCATGATGCGGAACTAACATAAAAGACAGATAATTTCTCCGCTTAGTAGAAATCTTTCCTGTCATTCTTTTCATTTTTCTTCTCCTTAATAATATCTCTTTTCGCATAACAAGCATAACAAATTTCATTTTTCCATGGTAAGCCTGTATTCTAAACGTATGTTAAAAGGAAAAATAAAATTATTACAATTACATTTCAAAATTCGACTTTTTACGAACATACATATTATATTATATTATCTCTCAAAAGAGAAGGACTATTCATTTTTTGTTTTGAATTGATGCAATAATTGGTATATGATTAAATATAAAAAGATGATTTGACAACTCCATAATTCTACATAATTCGAGGATATTATGAAAAAAACAACAATAAAAAGTAAAATATATATTGGGTTTTTATTATTGGCCGCGATGTCAGTTATCCTCTACGGATGCTTGTCATGGTTCGCCCGTGGCTATGTGTTGGACGGGACTAAAAAAATAAAATATAATTCTTCTCTAGCTAAACAAATTGAAAAGCTAAGAGTATTGTCCGATGAGAAAATACTTTTTATTTATCGCGGGATTTTTGAAAAAAAGGACATTTCAGCCGATTTAGCCCAGATTGATCAGGAAATCAATGATGTATGCAATAGTATTTTGACCGATATCAGTACGGATGGAACGATTAAATCAAATATGGCTGTCGGGGAAGTCCAAAACCTTATATCTTCAGTTCTGGACAAAGAGAGTAAAATTACTCAAAGTTATGAAGCAATGATAAAACCTCGCATTACAAGTACATATGAAGAAAAGCTTTTATCAACCGCTTCGGATACAATTGAACACTGGAATGATTTTATCCGATCGGTTACGGTTTTGAGAGATGAAAACCTTATTAACTTAAAATCTTTTCTGAATAATCTGGAGAACAAAATAGACAGGCAAAACCAAAAGGCAGTTGCAATCAAGGAAGAGTTGAAAGCGTTTTTGCTTGAGGCTGGGGAAATCAACTCATCCTTAAGCAATTTATCATCAATCCTGGATAATTATCTTGAAGAAAGCCAGAATTTGCTTAATACAATGGGTTATCTCTTGTATAATGCTGCAGGAGCGACAGAATTGCCGGCTGTTAATAAAGAGGACATCCCTTATTATAATCATTCGACGCATAAAGACGCTGTAATAAAAGAAAAAAATGTTGTTATTAACGATTTGAACAACCTTTTAAATCTGGGAAATAATTTGGCAAATAAGCTGAATTCCATTGTTTTAAGCCTAGGAAATTCTGATATGGACCTTATTGCCAGTACACTGGAGCAAAGTAATTTATTGACGGAAATAATACTGTCCGCTCAGGAAGTGAGAACGCTTGCCGCTTTAAGCGGGTTTTCCAAAGACCACCAAAGACTAGAACAGGTAATAAATGAAATATTACCGGAAATCAGAGAAAAAACGGAAAGCATAAAAAACGGGAACAGTTTTGATCTAAGTAAACTGGATGCAGCCTCATCTTCGCTGAAAAAGCTATTGTCTGTTGTAAAAGATGCGACACAAGACAGCAAAGATGATGGAATCAATGAAATTATCAGCATTAGAAATGAATTGCTTCCTGTTATTGAGGACCTTGATTATAAACTGCAGGCCGATTTTGATGATAATATAACCAGATCGGGAAATATTGAAAAATACTTTATACCCGGAATTATAATAATATCAGTCATATCGATATTGTTTAGTATTCTCGTTGCTTTTATTGTAAGCAATTCAATTATCAAACCAATAAAGCAAATGTCCGGCCAGCTTAAAGAATTGGAGCACGGGGATTTCAAAAACAGAATAATGATGCCTTCGGATCCAGATCTTACTCAGATGGCAAAAAGCGTCAACGCAGTTTTGGAGACCCGTGAACAAATAATCAACGAGACTGTTTCGGTCAGTGAGACTATTGAAAGATTCCGCAAAGAACTTCTGGGCAGTTTCATGAATAATAAAGAGCTAATAAATGACATAGCAGGTGAAATGCAGAATTTATTGAACCGGTTAAAAACTAACCGTGTCGAGATAAATGAAACAGATATCCTCGGTTCGGTAAAGCTTGATGCTGCTGTATCCAGGGAAGTACTGGACTCAACTGAAAAAAGCAGGAAAGCAGCGCAGGACGCAAAAGAAACAATAATAAAAGCGTCTGAGACAGTGCGGGATATTGCGCAGCAAATAGAACGACTTGAAGGATCATCAGAGAAAATTGAGGAAATCACAGATACCATAAATCAGATAGCAAAGAGAACTAATCTGTTGGCGCTGAATGCTGCAATCGAAGCTGCCAAAGCCGGAGACCAGGGTAAAGGATTCGCAGTTTTGGCTGACGAAATAAGAAAACTTGCTGATGCCAGTGGAGAAGCTGCAAATGAAATCAAAAATCAGTTAAATGATATTCAATCACTGATACATGCGACAGTGGAGAATATGGACAAAGGCGTAAGCGGAGTGGAACAGGGCGCTGAGAGTATATCCGGTGTATATCAGTCAATCGAAGATATAACCGGAAGAGTAAAAAAAATAGTCAGCACATTGGGAGATTATGCTCAAGTGAGTAATAAACAGCTTATTGCAAATCAGAAACTGATGGATGCTATCGAAAATATTAATAAGAGTTCAAGCGAACTTTATGTAACAGGAAAGAGCATGGATGACAAGCTGGTAAGTTCCAGAGAGAATATTTCCAATATGAAGCGAATGGAAGAAATGATTGATATGGTGTATTCAAAGCTCTACGGTATACTGAACAATTATAAGGGAGAGTCCTGACATATAGATGCAATAATTAAGTAAGGGCAGAGGGAACGGTATATAGCCGTTCCTGTTTTTAATTTTAAGTTGTAAAGGAATCTGCTATAATTAATTTTCAGTGATTAATAAATACTATTGTGGAGGCAATCGGTTTTCCCTATACCTCGGACGTATAAAAGATAAAGAAGGAGAACTATGTTAAAGAAGAACAGCATCGTCCAACTGAATATCACCGGAATGACTCATGACGGATTGGGAGTCGGCCGGGTTGATGGTTTTGCCGTTTTTGTCCAGGGTGCAATTGACGGAGAGGTCGTATTGGCTAAGATAATAAAAGTTCTTAAAAGCTATGCGGTCGCCCGTGTAATGGAGTATTTGAAAACCAGCCCGCAGCGGACAGAGCCCTTTTGCCCAGTGTATAAACGCTGCGGTGGTTGTAGCCTTCAGCATATGAGTTATGAGAAGACTCTGAAATTTAAACGGCAGGTTGTAATAGATAATTTAACACGTATCGGCGGCCTCAAAGATGTGAAGGTTAATGAAACCATAGGTATGGCAAATCCCCTGAACTACCGTAATAAGGCTCAATATCCCATTGGACCGGGTAAGGATGGCCCTGTTGCCGGGTTCTTTGCTCGCCGCAGCCATGAGATCATTTATGCGCCTGTTTGCGGGATACAGCATCCGTTAAGTGATAAAGCGAAGGATATTGTTCTTGAGTTTATAAAAACAGAGAATGTTCCAGTTTATAACGAAACCACAGGGACGGGTCTAATTCGCCATGTTGTAGTTAAAACAGCATTCGGTACAGGAGAGGTAATGGTTATTCTGGTCGCCACCCGGCCGGATATTCCAAAAATCAATAAGCTGATAGAAAAGCTCAAACGAGATATTACCGGCCTTGAAAGCATCATCCTGAATGTTAATCCAAAATGGGGAAACGTGATTCTGGGAGACCATAATATAACCCTCTACGGTAAGGATACAATTGAAGATGTACTAGGAGGCCTTACTTTTGAAATATCTCCATTATCCTTTTATCAGGTTAATCCGTTCCAAACCGAGGTCCTTTACAATAAAGCCATAGAATACGCAAAACTAAACGGAAACGAAATTATTTATGATTTATACTGCGGTATTGGAACTATTACACTGTTCGCTGCCAGAAAAGCAAGCAGAGCCATTGGCATTGAAGTTGTCCCCGAAGCCGTGGAAGCAGCAAAAAGAAACGCTTTAAAAAATAATATAACCAATACAGAGTTTTATGCCGGAGAAGCCGAAAAAGTGTTTCCGAAACTTTTTGCAGAAGGTAAAAGGGCTGATGTGGTATTCGTTGACCCTCCAAGAAAAGGTTGCGATGAGACTTTATTAAAAACTCTGGTTGAAATGTCTCCCAGCCGAATCGTCTATGTTTCCTGCAACCCTTCTACCCTTGCCAGAGATCTTAAATATCTCTGCAGTACGGATTCAGGATACAAAATTCAAGAAGTCCAACCTGTGGACATGTTCCCCTGGACCGAACATGTTGAGTGTGTCGTCTTGATGTCAAGGGTGAATAAATAGAAGGCTGAAAATGCCTACAAATAAAGGGTTTCCAGACATTGAGCGTTTCTCGTGGCTGATTGGCCAGAGGTTCTCTTATCGGGAAACCCTTATTTTTATTGTTTGCGGTAACATATCAACTGCCCTGAAAGTGATAGGGTTGAGTTGACAGGTTAGATAACGTTTATTTTTGTAGGGGTTGTGGAGACAGGATAGATGTGAAGTTTTTGATGTAAGGTATTTTTATCTTAATAAAAATTACTTTTTACAATAAAAAATTATATATTTTCAGTCCTTGACAACTAAACTTTCAAACCTATGTATGGCTTTATGCCATATTTCTTCTGCTTCGTCTCCCATGCTTTTTGCAAGCTGAAGTTTTGATCTTATTTTGGAAAGAATATTTTTTTTGCTCATCTATATTAACTTCTGGAACTAGAACGCGAAGTACATCATTTTCTTTATTAATTGCTGGGTATCCAGAACCACTACAAAACCTTTCAAATTGAGCAGTTACGATTTCGCTTCGGAGCATGTTGAAGTCGTAACACTGCTTACGAAGTAAGTAGATGTACGTCTCATGCCAGAAGTTCACAAGAAAGTGAGAAGAAGACGAAGCTTGATTGTTAGAACTTTACGGCTGAGTCAGTAGTATTGATTAAAAGAAAACACAGCTAAGAAATGTTGAAATTTCAATAGAAATAGAAGTTTTATAAAAAATGAATATGTTACCTTTAACGAGGATAGAAAACGGAAAGCTTAAAATTAAAAAAGAACAAGCTCTAAGTAGCCATCATTTTTATTTTAAGGTGGGGGTTATTTGAGTTTTACGAAAAATTTGACATGTATTTATTCTTTAGTATTGCCCAGAAGATGACGGTGTTTGAAGGAGATAAGATAATAGTAAGTTTGCTTGATGGAACAGAGGTTGAAGTTGTAATTGAATAAAGGATTTAAGAGGAGTCAGTTAGAGTGATGTATGGTCACTTTGACTGGTTTTTGTTTGAAACAATAATATTCTGTCAATTTGTGTCGGAAAATATTTACAATGAAATTATTGACAAATTTGAAATGGGGGGGGGTAAAATAATTTTTGTAAACAAGCTTGTTTATAGATTTGATAGAATTATCTAAGGAAAAGTTTAAGGGGTGATTAAATCATGAAAAAATTGACAAGAAAAATTATTAGTTTTATACTTATGATATTGATGGTATCTAATATAAGTATTTCAGCGTTTGCAAGTGAAACTGAATTAAGTTCTAAAAATACAAGTACTAATAAATGTAATATTGTTATTACTGATGATGGTGTATATATTAATGATGTTTATTATACACAAGAACAGTTTGTCAAACTTCTTAATACTGCAGTAGAAGTAGATATAACTGAATTTAAAAACGGTACTATTAAGAATAATAGTGCAATGAGAAGTGTTGGTGTGCAGAGTACTACAGGAGCTCTTATTGCAGGTACATGGTGGATTCCAGGAGTTGGAGAAGTAGTGATTACTGCTGCTGGAGTAGTAATTATAGGTGGTGCAGTAATAGTAGCAGGTACTTGGTTATATAACAAAGTTGTTGATTGGTTTGAAGTTAGAGCGGAAGAAAAAATAATTGATAAAGCTTTAAAAGATTTAGATGGACAGCCTAATAAGCAAAAAGATATAAAAGATCCAAAACATGATTGGGATAAAATTATTAAAGGAACAATTACATGGGAAAAAGTAAGAAATAGAGATATAGTAGAAAAAGTTATGAAAAAAGGAACAGAAAGCAGATACGGTTCTGCATATAAAAGAGTTTTAAAAGTTGGGAAAGAAACAGTA
>Ga0134103_1002060_pt1 | contig 16517 bp, 23 predicted proteins | sample 14_taG_2_FD_94445 | JGI IMG/M metagenome (GOLD analysis project Ga0134103, IMG submission 94445) | Switchgrass degrading microbial communities from high solid loading bioreactors in New Hampshire, USA - 14_58_20_212_A1 metaG | ecosystem: Engineered > Bioreactor > Semi-continuous > Anaerobic >...
AGCAGTCTGCTCGACTGAAGACGGAGGGGGCAGCCACGCTGCCCCCAACCCAAAAAAGAGGGTGACATTATCACAGTCTAGTTAACGCCTTTCAGGGTGACATAATCACTGTCCGTTGACAGTCTTTTGGCCCAAGCCGGCATGCCTATTCTGGCAGGTCGAATTCTGGGCAACGCTGAAGAAGGCGCCGCCGGCCGGCTACGTGGTAGTGGGGGCCGGAGCCGGGTCCTTCTCCAGCGAACACCCGGGACACATCGCAACGTTCTCCTCAAAGAGATCCTGTATCAGGTCATAGCAGGGGGAATTATCCTTAGGCCCGTGCCAGACGACTCGCTCGGGGGCAAGGGTCACAACGGCGCTGACTATCACGTCGTCGACTCCGAGGTCCATGCCGTCAGGCGGATTGGCCAGGAAACTGCCTACCTCTCCCTCTACCGGCTTCATTTTGTCATCGTAAAGGGCATAGCCTTCGCCTAGACGGACCACATTGACCTCGCGCGCCTTGTTCTTTTGCCTCATCATGAAATGCCTTAGGAGCCGCAGAAACTCTCGGTACTCGCGCTCCGTCAGGTAGTCCTCGGCGACCTCCTCCACGGTGTCATAGAGGTCCTCAAGGTACTCCTTAAGCCGGAAGGTAATGAACCCTTCCAGGACAATCTCGTTTTCCTTCTCAAGGTACTCGGCGAGCCGCGCCCAAACCCGGCTTTTCCTGCGGCTTCGCTCCACCCCGTCCTGCAAATCGGAAGCCTGACCGGCCTTCCCGTCCAGAGCGACTGCGATCTTGCGCTTGATTATGTTCCGGTCTCTCGCAGACAAGTAGGCATAGTTCTCGTCGACAAGGCGGCTTACGAGGAACTTCTCGTACTCGTCGATTATGATGTGGGAGAGCTCGTTGGCTACCGAATCCTTGATCTCTCGGAGCACCTCTTGCCTCACAGAATCGCGGGCGCCCTGGATTTCACAGTGGAAAACCAGAAGGTCCCCTTTTTGCGATTCCCGGACCGATACCCTTACGCCCTTGTCGGCCCAAGCCTCGATTTCTCTCCCGAGCATGTGCCGTATTGCGTCTGGTGTTTTGGATGAGGCTACGGATAGAACGTTCAGAAGCGGCACCTCCGTAAGAGGTAGTATGCCAGCGCCGATCTCAGGGAAATTCCAGGCAATACGGCGGAAATCGCTTGTCCTACGCAGGTCTTGGGGCGTTTGGCAAGGGAAAAAGGCACTTTTGTCAGACAGAATCTACCTGATTGCGCGGCCCGGCAGAGGTACTCCGGGTTCCTCACCGGCACGGGGTCGGGACAGGCCCCTTCACTACGGTCCGGCTTCGCTCTCCAGGTGGTCTTTCATATCGTTGTAGACTGACGCAGCAGGAGACGCATAGCCGACATATGGCGAGCGTAACGAGAACGGCCACGTAGCCGAAAGAAAGCCTATAATGCGCCCGTTCTGCACGACAGGAACACCGCTCATCCCTTTGGTTATTTCGTGCAGGCTGCTCACCACGAGGTACGGTCTACCGTCTCGCACTGACCAACCTTCTATTTCTACGTCAAAAGACTCGTTTTCGGACAAGAGGCAAGTCGCGGGCTCGCCGACAGAGACATCAGCGGCATTTCCAATGGGCAGTTCTTGGCGCCCCACCGGCGGTTCGATCGGCTTCACGGCAAATCCCCACGGAGTGTCCTCAAGGAGGAGCAGCTGCTCTTCAATCTTTCTGTAATTCAGTGTCGTATCAGCATGCAAGACACCGGGACGGAGACCGCACTCATGGGCCGCGACAACCGCTACGCCGTTCTTGTAAAAGCAAACGGTAGCCTTCATGCTCTGCTGGGTCGATACCCTCGTCGCGAAAACATCGCCGCCCGGGACAACCGAGGCCGCGACTTCGGGCACCGCGACCTCAGGCAGTTCGCTGGCCTCGCCGAGGAGCACTCGCGCCCCGTTCATACCCATCGAAAAGGCTTGGACGAATATGATTACGCCGATAAAGATGAGGCGTCTCTTCAGGTCAAAAAAAGCCGTGCACGCCAGGGCGACACAAAAAGCGATCGCCGGAACCCTCGGTCCGGGATAACCTGCTGAAATGATTACCAGAAGGCAGACAAGAACGCATACGCCCGCCCTGACGGCCGCCTTCGTTTCCCCGAACAGAAGCCTCAAGACCCTCGAGACCGCCCCGCTCAATACCTTCCGGCGCTCCTTTCTCATGAATCGGTTCGGTCTGGCGCGGCGCGAGTCCTGCCTCATTTATTGGTGGACTATTGGCCGGGGCGACATAAGCGACTCCTGCGCGAACGAAAGAGAAACGACTCGCGCGGCGAAAGAGTAACGCCGGCGGAAGGAGGCGACTCCGCGCGAGCGAAGCGGCGTCGCTGCACGGGACACTCAAAACCCCGTCAGTCGGCTTCCACCTTCTTCCCCATCCTCCGCGCGCGGATCTGACGAGCCTCCTTCTCAATCCTTACCCAGCCCACAAGGTCGTGTATGAGGTTGGAACCCCCGGTCATTACCAGAGCGGTCAACATATAGCCTATGAAAGGCCAGCGAAACCCGATGTTAAAGACCTGGAAGAAGTCCAGCGCAGTGCCGGCCGCTATGGCGAGAGACAGAAGCAACGTGAGTAGGAGCGGCACCTCAATGCCCAAGAGCCTCTTTCTGTGGATATCCGGGACTATGTTCACGATCATCTCCACAAATCGCTCAACCGCAAAGGACAAGAAAGACCAAAGGATCACCAGGTCAGACCTTACCGACAATGTGTCCTACCTCCCATTGTGCCGTCCGAGCGAGGCACCAGTCTGAGTCATGACATGATATGTCGGGCATGCTGGCTTGGGCGCAGTGCTGCTCACCCTACCGTGCCACCTCAACTTGCGCGCGGAGGCGAAGCCCTCATCGAACGCGCAAAGGCCCAGGTCGCCACCATCGAACCTCAACTTGCGCGCGGAGGCGAAGCCCTCATGCCCCGTGTTGCACGTGGTACTGGGCCGAGCGTGGCACCGAACTGCAGAACGCAGCGGACTGCTCATGGCTCCGAACTGCTCGCAGCTCCGGACCACTCGTGCCGCCGGGCCGTACAAGGAGGCTCTGCACCCCACCGCCCATGCGCCCGGCTTTCGAGCGAGGTTGCCGTGGTTTGACAAACCCGAACAAATTCCTGTCGTTGTTGGAAGGATTTCCCAATTCCATGACGAATAGAAAAGCCAACAACTGAAAGAGGTGATTGAGACGCACGAAGAAGAGAAAAACGCAACCATGTGGACATCCCTGCCCCAGGTCCGGCAGCTTCTGGGCTTGGGGTGGCACAGGCACCTTCCGGCAGAAGCCGGGGTGACCTTCACGTCCATAGCCATCTTGGGCTGGTCTGGCTGCAAGGGGGAAGAGATGTGGAAGTGGCTCGAAAAATGGCATATGGAGGCAGAAAACTGCGCACTCGACCCGAGACAGGCTTGCGCCAAAGAGGACGTCGAACGGCGATTTGCGGAAGAGTACGGAAAACCCTATGAGAAGAGCCTCAGGGGAATAGTCGATCTACTCGTTAACCTGGGGCTCATCTACAGAGAGACCCATCAAGGTGAAGAGGTCCTCAGAATCCCGGACCTCCTGCCCCTTCCCGAGGACTGCCTAAGGCTCAGTCGAGCCGAAAAAGCCTTCTTGGAGATAATCAGAGAGGAATGCCCGTTCTGTGCGGGGAATTGCTGAGCCGGCACAAGCTTCTCGAACTGCCTCTCACAACTTCACGCGCAGCGCAAGGGAAAGCCGGTCCACCGGAAGAATACAAGACTGACGGAGTCACAGGCCCGCGCTTCACCACTAACCCGACGGTGCACCGGTGGGAGGTTCCCTATGGCCGAGATGGGCGAGTTTCACGGCTTTTTCGCCGAGTTCTACGACATACTCCATGCCGGGCTGGGCGACATTGAGGCGTACATAAGGTATGCGTCAGACGCGGCGGCATCGAGCATCCTGGAACTCGGCTCGGGCACCGGCCGGATCCTGATCCCGCTGGCTGCCGCCGGGTTCAACGTGACGGGCGTGGACAAATCCGATGACATGATAGCCCGGTGCTTGGAAAAGCTTGACCGCGAACCTCCCTCAACCCGGGAAAAGACGAGGGTTATCAAGCGCGACGTCGTCGACCTAGACCTAGGCGAAAGATATGACCTGGTGATCGCCCCGTGCAATCTCCTAAGCTGTTTGACGGGCCGTGGTGAGGCGCTCTCTCTGCTTAGGACCGCCCGGCGCCATCTCAAGGATGGCGGGGTGTTCATCCTCGACTGCAGCATTCCGGACATCCGCCTCATGGTGAACTCCCATGGTGTGACGCGGACGTTTGAGTTCGCCCATCCCGTGACAGGCACGACGATCATCGATACGTTTACGCCGCACTACGACTTCGTGAACCAACTGGAGACCGATCACATAGTCCTCGAGGAACGCGATGGCGATAGGGTCCTTCGGCGGGCCGAGACCACTGATACCCTGGCCTTCTACTTCCCCCGGGAAGTTAGGCTGATGCTGGATACTGCCGGCCTTCGCGTGTTCCGCGAGCAGGGCTCCGTGATTGAGGCCGTCCCCCTGGATGAATACGCAGGCGAAATGGTGTTTTTCGCGATGAAGGCCTAGCCCAGCCTAGCGTCTGAGGAGCCGGTTATGAGCAACCCGTGACGAGTTCGCAATGATCAGTCCCATGAGTAGTCAGAGGAACCGCAGGTTAACATAGTAGCGGCATCCCCGATACGAGCGCCCTGCTTACTTCCGCAGGGCGTTTTCTATGGCCTTAAGGAGAGCCTTGCTGCTCACCGTCGCCCCGGAGAAGGCATCGACGTTCGGTGATTGCGCGGCCAGCACCCTATTGAACTCGGTCTGGTACATCTTCTCGAACATCTTGTCTCTCTTGGAGAGCAGTTCAACTCGAGTGATCTTGTGGTCTTTCACTGTCACAGCAACCCGGTAGTTCCAGCGCCCCTGCTTAAACGAGCCTTCGTGAACACCATCAGGCACGGTGCTCAAATCGACATCCGCTATCTGCATCTCCTTGATGGTACTCTGCCCACTCATGAGCCATACCAACATGCCGCCAACCAGTAGAACGAGTCCTCCGATCACGTACCACATCTTGTTCACCCGGCTCCCCTCCTGAGGCGATCTCACCTAAGCATGGATTTCTGTGGGACGGTAGTCAAGCGAATTCAGATGTATAGTTGAACAACTGTCAGTAGTTGCTAGATGGTGCGTTGGTAACTGGTAGAAAGTGTACGATAGGCTCTGACTAACTGTCATGTTTAGCTAGATAGCCACGTCGATACCGGACGAAAATGCAAGATAGCCGCAGGCTATCTATCATCTTCTGACAGTTACTCAAGTGTTTGTCCATAGCTGAGAAGATCCCATCTGCTCCATGTTTGATATGCGGCGCGACATAGGCTTCCGGTCGTGCAGGCTATGGGTTCTGATCACGGAGCACCAGCCTGGCTTCTCGCAGCCGCCGCGAAGTGAGGCCGTTGCCGCAGGCGATATCAAGCAGTCTCTCGCCTCTCCGCCAGATAGATTCGGTCGCTCTCCGATTAGCGGCGTTGCTCCCGGAGAAACCCCGCCAGCCCCTCGTGCAGCAGGTACTCCCACCCTGCCTGACAGCTCTCGCGGCTGAAGGCCGGATTGTCCTTTGGGAAAGTCTCCTGCCCTCGGTGGATGAGCCGGAGCCTCGTGCCGCCAGGAACCTCATACAGTTCCCAGGTCACCGAGGAATCGCCGGGGTAGCCCCCGTATCGCCAGCCGTAGGTTATCCTTCTCTGAGGAACAACCTCGGTCACCTTCCACTGGTGCACGTAGTCTTGGCCTTCGTGGTGGTGAGTGAACTCCGTCTCAAAACCGACCTGGGGTCTGAAATCGGTCATCTCGTCGAAGAACCACCGGCGCATCTTGTCGCTGTCCGTGATGGCCGCCCACACCTCAGATATTGGGGCCTCATAGGTGTGCTCAACGACTATGGGGGCTGTGCTCTCACTCATTACATCTCCTCCTGACGGTGGGTTCAGCTCCTTCACCAGCCTTACCGCCAACGGGCGCTTTGTTAGGAACTCCAAACCGGGGTCCATGCACGTGTGTGGGTGCTGGTACACGTCTACGCCTATTTGAACGGGCTCGTCTATGATATAGAGGTAGCCCTTCTTCGTGCCGTTATGCCGGATCTTGCCGTTGTCGTCATAGGACAGCATAGTTGGCTTGTGAGAGAAGGCTTCGGCCAATTCTCTCCACTGGGTGATCGTACTGCCTTCCCGCAACACGCCGAACATCTTGTCCGAGCCGTGGTACCAGATACCTCCGGGTTCACTGGCGGTCTTCATCTCGGCGCCTCCCGTGCCTCCTGTCAGTCCGAGGAATGCCTACTTGCGCAGCTCTCTAGCAGGAGTAATGCCGAGAACTTTCTCCCTGAGGGCAAGCAGTTTCACGTCTTCTATCCACCGGGTGCTTCTTCCTTTCAGCTTCGTTGGTGGAGGTCCTCCATCGCCGCAACGTCCGCCACTCCCGCAACCCACGGCGGTAGGCTTGGTCGGATACCCGCATCAGTGTGGATGTCTGCCGAATGCCCCACCGGCGGGGATGTCTTGTGGCATGTACGCACCCGCGGGGGATGCCTTGGGGAATCACGTATCCTGCGAAGATGCCTTGCGCGATGTACGCACCGGTGACGATGGCCCCGATGACCTATGCAGAGGATGTCAGACCCTCTACTGAGACACCCTAGTGTTGCCTGAGAATGGTGTGAAAGGAGGGTCACCTAGTGAAGAACCCGACATCCAGAGAACTCATGTACCTCGAAGATGCCGGAAAGCTCTTTGAGTCCATCGCCAAGACATGCGATTTCGCAGCATCCAGCGCAGTTGATCCCCAGTTTAAAGCCTATCTACAGGCGCTGGGAAAGGAACACAAACAGTGGATGTCCGCGACCGCTGAAAAGGGCCAGAAAGCCCTAATCCAGTAGCGCCGCGGGTAACGTTAGCAGCAATGCCGGCAACAGCGCCGCGAGCAGCGCCCTCAGCGCTACCGGCAGCAACACACAGCAACACACGTAGCAGTATCAGTCGAACAGTGGGGACAGCACCGGCGGCGGCGCGGAGCGCGACATGAGCAGTGACGCGAGTCGTGATATATCGGCGAAGACACAAACGCAATGAACCGAGGTGTGCGAAATGCCTAATCAACCGCAGGAGAAGGAATGGGCCGGAATCCTGCTCTATCTTCAGAAGCTTGAGGCCTCCATGCTGTGCACGGCGGCCCTTGAGAGCGAATGCCCTGAGCTTAGAGACCATTACTGCGGGCTCCTCAACAGGTCCCTTGAGAACCAGAAAGCCCTATTCGACATAATGAACCAGAAGGGCTGGTACAAGACCGAGCCAGCGCCGATGGAACAGGCCAATAGGTCGAAGATGAGTTTCGAGAAGATGCGACAGCAGGCGCAGCAGATGCAGCAGACCCCGGTGCAGTAGACGGAAGGCTTTGGCTCCAGGTCTGTTGGAATCTAGGTTTACTTGAACTCTAGCCTGTTGGAATCCTAGCCTGCTAGAACTTCAGCCCTTAGGAATCCGCGTAATCTGAGGCCCCCTGCATATGAGATCCAAGTGCACGGGGGCTTTGTTTACCTTGTTGAAGAAGGAGTCGTCTCCGAACCCTACGTGAAAGGTCCCCTGCAGGCATTCATCTGCCGAACCAAAGCCAGTCGGAGTCCCCGCAGACAGACCAAACCCGAGTTCAACGGCCAGGCGACTCTCGGGCCCTAGCCTCTCGAACCAGTGCCGCAGGATCTCGGCGGTCCTTCCCCCACGGCTTTTAGGTGGTCTCTTTCACGGTATTGGATTCCGGCATGAGATGCAGGATTATCGCGCGGCGCTCATGAAGCTTGAGTCAGAACGCGGCCGCCCCCCGGGGCTCGCTTGATTAGGGATCAGGAGCGCCGGCCTATTGATGCAGGTTATCGGCCATGCAGTCACTCCACCTGTCCCGGACCATCTAGCAGGAGGACCCTATGCACTTCAAGGAAGCGAAGTCGATCCTGTCTCCGCAGAACGGGATGAACATCTTCCGCGGGTGCACCCACGGGTGCATCTACTGTGACAGCCGCAGCAAGTGCTACGGCATGGACCACGATTTTGAGGACGTGCAAGTCAAGCTCAACGCCCCGGAGCTTCTGGAGCAGGCGCTCTCCCGGAAGAGAAAGAAGTGTATGATCGGCACGGGAGCGATGTCGGACCCCTACATCCCGATTGAGAGCCAACTGCGCCTAACTCGGAAGTGTCTGGAGATCATTGCGGAGCATGGCTTCGGCCTTGCCATACAGACAAAATCCACCCGGATCTTGCGAGACCTGGACCTCTTGAGACGCATACATGAGACCGCCAAGTGCGTTGTCCAGATGACGCTCACTACACATGATGAGGCTTTGTGCAAGGTCATCGAGCCCAACGTCTCAACCACCCGAGAGCGGTTTGAGGCGCTGAAAGTCTTCCGCGACAGCGGAATCCCGACGGTTGTGTGGCTGTCCCCTATCCTCCCGTTCATTAACGATACCGAAGAGAACATGCGCGGGATCTTGGGCTACTGCGTTGAGGCCAAGGTCCGCGGCGTCCTCTGCTTCGGCATGGGTCTCACGTTGCGGGAAGGTAACCGCGAGTACTTCTACCAGAAACTCGACGAGCACTTCCCGGGACTCAAGGAGAAGTATCAGAGGACGTACGGCAACAGCTACACCGTCCCAAGCAAGGATAACGACAGGCTTATGCGCATCTTCCATAGCGAGTGTGAAAGACACGGGATCATGCATAACAACGACGAGATCTTCAGGTACATGCGCACTTTCGAGACAGACCGGCAGGCTGAACAGTTGAGCCTGTTTGGCGCTCCGTAGGAGTGCCAAGGGTGGGCTCGATCGCACCGGCAAACACACGGACCGGAGCGCCATTCCGTCGGACTCCCTGAGTGGTACCTACCAAAGGTTCTTGGCATTATTCCTATAGTTGTTACACAGCTCCGCAACCTTCTTCATGAAGCTGCCTTCGAAGTCGACAGGGCCCGTGGGAAGGGTGACCGGGATACGCTTCAAAATGCCTTTAGGCGACAGGTCTTTGTAGGTAACCACTACCAACTTGACGCCGTAATCGGCGCAAATTGCCTTCTTCATGAGGTCCCTGGCCTGTGTTTTCTTGAACTCCTCTATGCCAGGATAAGTGTTGGTGGTTCCGAAATGCTGCGGACCGTGAAACTCGAAGCCGTGGCCGTTTCTGCAGGCTTGGCTCCGGTTGCTTCTCTCGCCTTGTTCGTGGGCAATCCTGCGGACTTGGTTCTTTGCGTTCTTGCCAACTGGGTTCTGGGCGTTCCTGACGGATTGGCCTAGCACCCCCGCAAGAGATAGGCCCTGGCCACCCTCCCCATCATCGTTCGCTGGGTAAAGCCGGTCGATTTCCATCTGCTCCTCGGTAGTAGGGTTTATCAGCCACTTTGAACGGGCGTTGTCCACGTAGTTACGGCTCAGTACGTGTGCATCCAACAAGACCTTAAGTAGGAACTCCCCTTTGTACGGCTGCATCTGGTAGATCTCCGAAAGCAGTGCTGCCTGTTTTACCTGCACAAACTCGGGAACCACGGCCCACACGCGTTTTTCCCTGCTAACCAACTCGATTTTAGCCCATCCTCTCTTTACCAGAATGGCACATCCCCGCGAGACCGAGGAAGCCGAGATGCTCAAGTGATGGGCCAGCACCGCGATGGACTTGGGTCGAAGCGTCTTTATGGCGATATAGAGTCCTTTCTCCGCTGGCGAAAGTGCTTTGTCCAAGGATAGCTCCCTTTCAGCCAAGTCTGTCATCCAGTCTACGGCACTCACCTCGTCTGCCAAATTATACCATCTCTCTAGGTGAGTTACCAGGATTTGTTAGTCCAGTAGTTCCGTCTCCGTGCAAAAACCTAGGGTTTTCGACAACCCGTGCTCCTATGCATGGGTCTCCCGGGAAATATGCACCGGCGGGGGTGTCCTGCGGGAAATACGCCCAGGTGAAAACGTCGTGGCCGGAAGCATGCGCCCGTGGGGGTATTTTCCAGCGATGCTTGCACCGGTGGAAGCATCCCGCTCAAACCCATGCTCAGGTGAAAGCATCCAGGGGTGTTTGCCGGGGTATGCTGGGCTTTTACTCTTGTACCAGTAATCTACACTGTCGCCGAGCATGCTCTTCCGGTTACCGCTCATATCACCGTGACTGCTCCATGTCTAGGCGCGCGTACTCTCAGGCCCCGAGGCAACACCTCCACGCTGGCTATCTGTGGTCCGATTCACCTTTCAACAGTCCGCGAAGCAGGCGACCGACCTCTTCCTCCTCCAGGAAGGGGGCTATTCTCTTCAGAGCCTGTAGGTCGGGAGGCGGGACGGCACGAACCAGAGCCACTAAGGCCTCATCGTCAATAAAGGGTGCAAAAGGAGCCAGTTCTTCGAACCTATAGTCTCCGGGCTCGTTCAGTAGTCTCATGAATATGCGTGAGCACATCTCTGGCGGAAGGTACGCACTCAGCTGCCGCAGCTGCTCCAGTGCGAGGTTTTCTTCGAAGTCCTGAACCAGGGAGGCAAGTTTGGAGGAACCAAGGAAGGGCGCCAATCTGAACACTTCTGATTCCGACGGACGAGGCACTCGTTCGAGCAGCCGGAACCTCCCCTACTAGGGATCCTCCTCTCCTGAAAACCCCTCTACGTGACTTTTACTCCAAGTAAGTACGCAGGTCCACCAACTCGTGCTTGGGCGAGCACTGTATCGTGTGCTTTAGGATGGGGATATGTCCGGCGCCATAGATAACAAGAATCCTGTCCTTGGGCGACTCGGTGATCCGCTTCAGGTTGGCAAAGATGCGCAGGTTCCGGTTGAACCACCAACCGGTTATGAAGTCGGGCATCGTGAAATCACCGCGGGGGCTGTCGATCCACGTTAGGTACATCCCGTGAGACACCGCCAGCCTCTCATCGCTATTTAGGTATAGAAGATGCTCGCGCAGGGTGTGGTCCGCCCTATGCTCGTCGGAAAGAGTCGTAAGGCGCTTCCCCATCTCGGGCAAAAGACTCTCATGCAGGGCATACCAGAGGTCCGTCTCTGACATCCCTTCGGCTTTCTCCTCCAGTCGCTTTCTGGCATACTCAAAGAGCTGAGACCTAGGGAAGTACAGTCCTCCCCATTCATCTATTGTGTAAACGCGGTCGTGGCCCATGGCTGCGGCCACCCGAAACCCCAGTTGCTGGTACTCATCCACCTTGAGCTCCAGGTTACCTGCCCGGTAGGCCTGATACTCCTCGTTAACCTCCGAGTCGTCCTCCGCCCGGATCTCCAGCGCAACCTTGGTCGGACGGAACTCAATCAGGCGCTGGACGACGTCGGCGATTTCCGCCTGCCTTCGCTCCGACAGCATGTCCTCCCGCTTCTCCGGGTTGAAGGCATCTTTGTTGTAGTACGCAAAGTGGAAGGTGCCTACAAGCAGGACTTTGGCTCGCTCGCTGATGCCGACCAGTTCCCAAAGAGAGCTCCCTGAGTGTTGGTTCATCTGCTATCACTGCTCCTTGTGTCATGCTCCAACACAGAGTCGTGTTCAACGCCGGGCCGCTGGAGTCCTTTGTCTGGAATCCTCAGTGAGCCTCGGAGAGGGTTTTCGACACCCTGAGAGCCTGCACACAGGTTTGGCGGGAAATATGTGCAGGTGGAGATGTTCCGTGGGAAAGCACACCCCGGCAGGGACATCTTTCAGCGCTAGGAGCCCAGCCGCGCCGGGTGGCCGGACTGGGCTCCATCACTCGGGTTCAATCACCTGAGGTTTCTACTCCCTTGGATAGCATCTTGGACCACGGACAGCGGTACAAGAACCCGGGTGCCGTTTACGGTGTAGTAGGGCACGAACTCTCCGTCGCCGGCGTCCTCCGGGAGGATGAATGTCACGATCTGTCCGGCGTTTGCCCATATGCTGGCGGCATACCCGACATCCAGGTCGGCCTCGTCATCAGGAAGCGAGTCGGATCCGACGGGCTCGAAGTGGGCCGTCACAGTGACATCGCCGTCTGGCATCACAAACACTGTGGATGCGGCAAACAGCCAGCGAGGGTCGACAGGGTTCGCCTTGCCATTGGCCGGGTCAATAGTGATAATAGCTATTGATCCCGCCTGTCATCACGAGGCCCACCATCGGAGGTGGTAAGCAGTGCAGCTGAACATTTACGTTCCTAGAGATAAAGAGCACCTGGTCTTGCGGCTTGATGAGGTCGCGAAGGCCCTCGGTCGCCCCAAGAACGAAATGGTCTTGGAGGCTCTTGAGCGGTTTCTTGCCGGGACCAAATCCCAAGTCACCCTTCCCGTGCGCAAAGGCAAGGTCATCGGCCGAATGTCTAGGGAAGAGATCTACGGAGGCAGGAGACTGACATGATCCTGCTTGACACTAACATTCTCGTATATGCCATCCAAAGTGACACGCCCCATCACGATGCCTCGCGGCAACTCATGGAAAGGGTAGCATCGGGTACCCTGTTGGCGTGTCTATTCCCCCAGATCCTACTCGAGTTCTACGCTGTGATCACCGATGCTCGCCGGATGGAGAAACCCGCAACCACAGACGAAGGCCTGGAGCTTGTCAAGAGGTTCTCGACCTTGTGCCCGGTCTTGCAGCCTTCCCCCGCCGCCCTGAATACACTGTTCTCATTGGCGGCGGAATCAGGGGTCGCCGGTCAGCGTGTCTTTGACGTCTACATTGCCGCCCAGATGATTGACGCCGGCATTCAGACCATATGCACGTACAATATCAAAGACTTCGCCGGCTATCCTGTTACCGCCCTAACTCCCGAGGGCATCCTTTACAAGAGGACTGAGCCACCCGTAGTCCACGACAAACCGCGTAGATATTGAGTGGCAGGCAACCGGAGGCACCGCTTGACCGTCTACAGAGGGATCCCGCTATCGCACGGCACTCCGGTCTTGCACTTGCCGCATGTCATGTACCGACGAGGAATAGCACTCACTGCGGCGAACGAAATCCCGGAGGAGGGAATCCAATGAGTTACCGGATAGTGATCCTAACAAGCAGCCCGAACAAGGACGGACTCACGGCGGCGTGCGGGAGGGCGCTCCGGGAAGGCGCAGCAGGCGCGGGCGCGACCGTCGACCTAATCGACCTCAACTCCTACAACGTAGGCAGGTGCCAGGCTTGCGGCACCGGATACGGCACATGCCGGACCGAACACCGCTGCCAAGTTGAGGACGACTTCCAGGCCCTCAACGAGCGGCTTATTGGCGCAGACGCGTACGCGGTCGTAACGCCTGTTTACTGGGGAGACCTGAGCGAGTCGGCCAAAGCCTTCTTAGACAGAGTGAGAAGGTGCGAGGCCACCGCAAGGGAAGCGAGCAGGCTCGCAAGCAAGCCTTGCATCGGAGTAGCGGCAGCAGGGGGAAGCGGCGCGGGGACGATCACGTGCCTCTTTAGCATGCAGCAGTTCATGAACCACGTGCGCTCCGAAGTTTTCGACCTCATCACGATAACGAGGAAGTCCAGGGTGTACAAACTGGAGGCCATTGAGGCGGCCGCAAAGGCGATGGTCGAGTACATGAGGCAAAAGGCCGCTCAGTGACCGGTCATTGTTGCGGCTTATTCGGTTAGGCCGGAGTAAGCGGACTTCTCTACAGACCAAAACTCCAGGCCCTCGGGAGTCGCGCCTTCCTTCCGCATGCCCAGTTTCTCTATGACCTTCTTGGTAGGGGTGTTCTGAGGCACCGTCTCCACGACGACCTGGCTTAACCGAAGGACGTGGAAAGCGTACTCTATGAGGGCCTTGCTTATCTCCAGAGCATACCCTCTTCCCCACACTGACCTTTTGAGCACCCAGCCCAGTCGAAGACCGAATCGTCGTCAAAGCGGTGGAATATGACGTGGCTGGCGAGTTTCCCCGTCTCGCGCTCTACCAAGGCATATACCCTCGGTTCCGGAGCCATGCCGTGCACCCTGATTAAGTCCCCGGTCTTCTCGAGGTCGAATGGAGGCTCCACATGCTGCATAACCGGCGGATCCGACAGGTACTTATGGGCCTCCTGGACGTCAGCGAGTTCGAAAGGCCTTAGCTCAAGGCGATCGGTTTTCAGCTTCATCTTCGCCTGTGCCTTTGCCCCACTATTCCTTCGATTTGGCGCAGCTTGCCTCCATGATCCGGACGCGCTCCTCGAAGCTCACCTCGCGGTGTACTTGGTGGACGAGCCAGACGTATCCGTAAGGGTCTACCAGTATGCAGTTGCTCACGCCCATCGCCGGTAGTTCCGTGATCCCCTGCATTTCGTTAAACCCGGCCGCCAGCGCAGCCGCGTGGACCTTCGCTATATCCGGCACCATCACGTTGAACCATATCGATTTGGGGTCTCCGGGTTTGGGGGCTATGAGCTGGAACTCGGGGTTCTCGTCGAGCATGTGGAAGCGTGTCCCGTAGAGCGAGAAAATGACCTCATTATTGCCCTTGGCGAAGGGGGTCACCTCTACACGCTCGACATCGAAAACGCGCTCGTACAGTGCGAGCGCCTCCAGGGAATCCGGGACTACGAAGTCGATCTCAACGCCTATCATGTCGGCCGCTCCTTTGTTCTCAATGGTGTGAAGTCGGTTTCTAGGTAAAGGGACCGGTTCCCTGCACCTTGCAGAGCAAGTGGTTTCGTCGATGAGGAACTGCGTGCAATGCCGGAGATATAGTTTTTCGTTGCTAATTATTGCTTTTGATTGGCACAGGGTGATACTGTTGGACCGGAGGTGGCGTCATGGAAAGGCTTCTCACGCCAGAGGAGGCGGCGGCGCTTCTAAGGATTTCGGTCTACACGGTAAAGAAATACGCACGAAAGGGGACTGTCCCGGCCATCAAAGTCGGCGGTGTCTGGCGCTTCCCAGAGTCGGCACTGGTCTCAGCATCGCCCCCTATTTGCCCCGCCTCGATACGGCATGGTGCCTTTGTGGTCAGAGTTGCGGACAGTGCCTCTGGTGGTTTGGTTGAGCAGTATGGGGCTGGCTCCCCAAATCCCGCCAACCAACCTGCTTACACCCTGTACGAGAGGAGAATAGCTGCCAGCCGAGCCCTAGATGCGATCAGGGAGAGGTCGAAGCCGTGCTCGGTGGAGGAGCTCATCCGCGAAGCGAAAGAAGGACAGAGGTTTCGGGGTGACGAGTGATGAGCCGGGTATGGCCAAGTCCGACGTATCATGGAACCCGCACCACTCTTGTTGTGGACGCAAGTGTCGTAGCCAAGTGGTTCCTCAGAGACGAGGTCGCGTGTAGTAGCGCCCTACAGATGAAAGAGGATTTCGTTGAGGGTCGCGTGGCACTGGTAGCCCCGAGTCTCTTCATGTATGAGATGGCCAGCCTCCTCGGCGTAGCGGTGAAAAGAGGCAGGTTGATCGCTCATGACGCTCTAGCAGCTTTCGAAGAGCTTACCTCCATGAGGATCCACCTGGTCGAACCTGGCTCCATAGCCCCGACGGCAGTTTCCTTGGCAACAACCAGCGGCCAATCAGCTTACGACAACACGTACGTGGCGTTGGCAATGGCACTGAACTCCCTCTTCTACACAGCGGACAGACTGCTTATCCGAAATCTAGGTCCCGAGTACGCGAACTGGGTCAGGGACATCGAGGCCTATGGAGCACCACTCGTCACAAGAGAGTGAGCGAATCCATCGGATATAGGCGGATAGAGTTGGCCATCTCAACGCGTTCCGATCACATCAGGAAGAGGCGATGCTCCCGGCAGAACGGAACACATGAAGGGCCCAGTGAGCAACTCACTACTTCGGCTGTCTCCGACGGCGGGACGGAGGCACAATCCGGATGCGCAAAGATCCTTGCAGCCCCTGATGGCGATGTGTTAGAGTTCAAATCTCTCACGATCAAACTTCGTCAACGACTCGCATCCTGAGTCGGTGACGAGGACCATGTCTTCGATACGGAGATATGCTTTTCCGGGTCGCCAGAACTTAGGCTCGATGCACATGACCATACCGGGTTCAAAGACAGCTGCGCTCTTGTCGTGAAGCCACGGCCGCTCCTGGACGTCTATGCCGATTTGATGGCCCATGAGCCCCAAGTCGAAGTAATTGCGGAGGTACTTCCCACACCCATATCGCTCCATGACCTCATACAGTGTCCTATACGTCATATCCATCTGCATTCCAGGCTTTATTGTCTCCAGGAGGTAACAGTGGGCTTCATGGAGCGCCTTGTACCCGTCAGAAATAGACTTCTCCGGCTTACCGCAGTAGAAGGAACGGCCGAAGTCGGAACAGTAGCCGTCAATGACGAAGCCGAAGTCAAATGCCAGGGAAGTGCCTTCCTCTATGGGCTTTGTGACAGGATAGCCGTGTCAAGGCCGGTCGAAAATTCCTCCACTTTGGCCGGTTGAATTTTCCCCCACCCCAGACTTCACGGCCGGTCGTGAATAGGTGGTTCCGAACAGACCGGCTCGCTTCTTCTCCCTGAGCC